>Ga0180219_1000082_pt1 | contig 122211 bp, 82 predicted proteins | sample eDN3rd30CBELigMG_FD_151338 | JGI IMG/M metagenome (GOLD analysis project Ga0180219, IMG submission 151338) | Enriched Miracle-Growth compost microbial communities from Emeryville, California, USA - eDNA 3rd pass 30_C BE-Lig MG (version 2)... ...
TGAGCCGGGATGCCGGTGAAAAGGAGCTGACGTTGCTGGAATCCTACTATGCGGATGAACTGCAACGTTACCGGGAATCGCCGGCCGATGCAGCCGCGTTTGTCGATGTGGGTGAAGCACCCCACAAAAAGACAGGGAACGTAGCCCGACAGGCAGCTTTGATGGCGGTAATCCACGGATTGTACAATTTAGAAGAAACCATTACACGGACATAACGTGGGTTACTAGTTGATAGCTGAAATCCGAAAGCCGAAAGCAGATAGTTGACGGTCGGAAATCCAGTACACCGTTTGAAAAGGTTAACCAGAACGCTTTTTTAAATTTACACATCGGGTAGAGGGTGTGTTTGGCGTTTGAACGGGCAAATTGGAGATGTCTTTCACTATCTTTGTTGATGCATGCTGAATATGCTTAGTTTACAGGGAAGTTTAATCAGTTGGGGCTCATATTCTGTGCGCGGATGGTTAACCAGGTCTAAAAGTAATAAGCCTGATTTTTGCCCGATTTCGTAGGGTTGTTCTTTGAGAGAGGCAAGTGGAGGTCGTTCCAGGTACTGGATCATCGGGTTCGCGCCGTAGCCGATGAGTTCGACGTTGTTGGCCAGGATGTTGAATTCCAGACGCAGGCAGTTCAATGCATCGAGCATAACCTGATCTTTAAAAGCCAGGACGGCGGTAGGTGGAGCTTCGAGTTGCATTAAGCGGCGTATCGCTTGTTGGTTGCTTTCTTGGCTGAAATCACTTTCCTGAACAAGAGATTTGTCAAAAGGGATACCATGTTGAATGAGGCCGTCGCGATAGCCAAGGAAGCGGTCCCGACTGGTGGTCCAATAGGACGAAGCATTGATAAAGCCGATGCGTTGATGACCGCGGGATGCAAAGTAGCTTATCGCATCGACAGCACCTGTGTATACATCGCTGCAAACGCAGTGAAGTTCTTCGTTGATGGGTTTGCGTATGAAGTAAACAACAGGGATACCCGAGTAGACAAACTCACTGATGTGCGTAGTGTCGGCAGTCTCCCGGGAGATAGCGATCACCAAACCGTCTACACGGTTACTTTGCATGGTGAGCAGCAACTCTTTTTCCCGTTGGAGGCTTTCGTGGCTTTGGCCAATGAGCACATGGTAGCCATGGTCGTAAGCGAATTTCTCAAAACCCTCCACGGCGGCCACATAGAAATGGTCGAGCATATTGGGAATGACAATCCCAAGTGTGAACGATTTCTGTTGTTTGAATCGGATCGCGGTTTGATTGGGAACGTAATGAAGCTCTTTGGCCAGTTTTTTCACCCGCTCCCGGGTGACTATGCCGATATTAGGGTGGTCCCGCAGGGCTTTGGAAACGGTAGAAGGAGACAGTTTAAGTGCCGAAGCAATATCCTTGATCGTGGCTCGCTTGTGATCCATTGGGCTAAGATAAGGAAAAAGCTGCTTTGCGTGGAGAAAAAGGCAAGAGGCCAGGGAAATTCGCTTGGCGCATTGCGAAACGAGGAATAACGTTTAACCAAATATATTCAAAATAAATTCATATTAGATGGAAACAAGAAGGAAGTTTGTTCAGAAAGGATTGTTAGGAATTGCGGCGGCGGGGTTAGCCGGCCGTGCGTTCGCATCGGCACAGCCGGAGAACGAGGCGCGTACCAACTCGGCCAAGGGTTTCAAGTTTGACCTTGCGATCGCCGGGTATAGTTTTGTTAAATTCGGACTGGATGACGCGCTGGCCATGATGAAGCGCATGGAAGTCCGTTACCTATGTATCAAGGATTTTCATTTACCGCTTACCAGTACCGATGCTGAAATTGCGGCATTCCATAAAAAGCTGGCCGATTCAGGCGTAACAGGATATGGCGTCGGACCGATTTACATGACAAAATCCAAGGAGGAAATCGATAAGGGATTTGAATATGCAAAACGGGTAGGCGTAAAGCTGATGGTAGGTATTCCCTCACAGGATAATTTACCTTACATCTCCGAAAAAGTTAAAGAGTATGATATTCGGTACGCCATCCATAACCACGGTCCGGAGGACAAGTTGTATCCAAATGCAACAACGGTATTTGAAGCGGTGAAAAATCTGGACGAGCGTATGGGGTTGTGTTTCGATATGGGGCATAACACGCGGGATGGCCAGGATTCCATCAAAGACCTGGAACGTTACCAACATCGGATATTTGATATCCACTTCAAGAACGTCACGGCAGCGACAAAAGACGGTAAAACCTGCGAATTGGGACGGGGAGTGATCGACATTCCCCGATTCGTCAAGACATTGCAGAAGATAGGTTACCAAGGGAAATGCAGCCTGGAGTTTGAGAAGGACATGACCGATCCGTTAGCTGGATTGGCCGAGTGCAAGGGATATTTTCAGGGAGTTGTTGACTCATTATCGTAATAAACACTTTTTTAGTAATTGCCTAAAAAAAGTATTTCAAAATCAATTATAAATGGACAAAAATTCATATTCAAGGCGAATATTTATCAAACAGGCGATGCTGGCTTCGGCGGTGGCAGCCGTTTCCCCCGGTTTATTATCCGCCCGGCCCAAATTGGCGGCGGCGAATGAACGGGTTAACCTTGCTTGTATCGGGATTGGAAACCGGGGAGCACAGATCATTAATGATTTGTATAACACAGGTTTATGCAATATCGTTGCGCTTTGCGATGTGGATATGGGGGCACCCCATACGGTGGATATTTTAAAGAAGTTCCCCGATGTGCCGCGGTTTCAGGACTTCCGGCAACTATTTGATAAAATGGGCAATCAGATAGACGCCGTATCCATCGGTGTGCCTGATTTTTCGCATTTCCCCATTGCAATGCACGCCATGGGACTCGGCATACACGTGTATGTAGAGAAACCATTGAGCCGCACATTCCAGGAATCCGAACTGCTGATGAAAGCCGCCAGAAAATATAAAAAGGTGGTCACGCAGATGGGCAACCAGGGGCATTCGGAGGCCAATTATTTCCAGTTTAAAACTTGGGTAGAAGCGGGCATCATCAAGGATGTCACCGCGATCACGGCACATATGAATTCACCGCGCCGTTGGCATGGCTGGGATCCGAATATTAAGTCGTTTCCGCCTGCCGAGTCAATCCCGGATACATTGGATTGGGATTTGTGGCATTCCGCTGTCGCCAAGCAACACGACTATAACCACGACTACATCAATGGCCAATGGCGTTGTTGGTATGATTTCGGGATGGGAGCCTTGGGCGACTGGGGAGCGCACATCATCGATACCGCGCATCAATTCTTGGATCTGGGACTTCCCTATGAAGTAGAATGTACAAAAGCGACGGGTCACAATGATTTCTTTTATCCGATGTCCTCAACGATTGTATTCCGTTTTCCTGAGCGTAAGCGCATGCCAGCATTGGATATCACATGGTACGATGGATTGGACAATCTACCTCCAATCCCCGAAGGATATGGTGTGTCGGGGTTGGATCCCAACATTCCGCCGCCAAGCACGGGCGACTTGGAACCGGTGAAGCTGAATCCCGGTAAAATCATTTACAGCAAAGAGCTGACGTTCAAAGGCGGATCGCACGGGAGCACACTTTCCATTATCCCGGAAGAAAAAGCGAAGGAAATGGCTTCTCGATTGCCGGAAGTACCGGAAAGCCCGTCTAACCACTTTGCCAATTTCCTGAAAGCGTGCAAAGGAGAGGAAGAGACGCGGTCGCGTTTTGAGATTTCCGGACCGCTTAGTCAGGTATTTTGCCTCGGCGTCCTATCTCAGAAACTGAAGACAAAACTGGAGTTTGACCGGAAGAAAAAAATAATTACCAACAACAAAATAGCCAATGAACTGCTGGTAGGTCCGCCGCCGCGCAAGGGGTGGGAGCAATACTACCAAGTTTAACGGTAAGACCACCAAGGAGCCGCTGTGAAAGCGGTTCCTTTTACCAAACACACAAACAAACACACAAACGCTCGTTACCGAAGCAAACCAAAAGGAGGTCAGTGACCTCAAAAAACCAATTTTAACCACCGAGGAGAGACCATTTCTCCAAGGTGTACCGTGTTTATAGGAATGGAACGAAACACCATCGGCTTGATCGAAGGAGAAGTTCGTGGGATTTTATAAACTTAATTAATTTATGATATGATGAGAATAAAAAGAAGCATCTGTTTGCCACCTTTGCGAAGCAGGGTGGCGTTTGTTTTTCTGCTGGCAGGAATCCTCATTGGATTTTCCGGCCGTGCACAGCAGGGATCAACAATCACGGGTACCGTTCGCGACTCCCTCGCGGGGCCGCTGGCTGGTGTAACGGTGATACAAAAAGGAACGTTGACACAGGTAACAACTGACTCGCTCGGCAGGTTCAGCATCTCGGTGAGTACTTCGGGCGCCACCTTGGTGTTTTCGTCGGTAGGGTATCAAAATGCGGAAATCGGGTTAACCGGTGCCCAATTGCCCCTCGAGGTTGTCCTCCAACCGGACGTCCAAAATCTGGATGAAATCATTGTGGTGGGTTATGGCACGATGAAAAAGAGCGATTTGACGGGATCGGTGACACGCGTTGCGTTGGAAGACAAGCCGGTGCCCAATGTCAATCTTACGCAGGCATTATCCGGTGCATCTGCCGGTGTCAACATCCAACAAAACGGTTTAGCAGGTGGCGAGGCATCGCTGTCCATACGGGGAAAGACGTCGCTTTCGGCGAACGATAATCCACTCATTGTGTTGGATGGTATCATTTTCAACGGATCACTTTCTGATATCAATGTCAATGACGTTGAATACATCGACATCCTCCGTGATGCAAGCGCGGCCGCTGTATACGGATCGCGTTCTGCAAACGGTGTCATCATTATCACGACAAAGAAGGGGAAAACCGGCGCACCGCGGATCAGCTTCAATGCCAATTACGGATATCAAGGCATGACGAACAATCCGATGAAGGTGATGAATGCCGAACAATACGCGGTCCGGCTTGTGGATTACTTCTATCAGCAGGAATTGTATAACTGGTACCGGACTAACCCGACAAGCGATACCGGTAGGCCGGCTCGCCCTGACGTAACCAACAGAGAAACCGTGGCGGCCCGTCTGCGTACCGAAGAGGAACGGCAAAATTACCTGGCGGGAAATGAGATCAACTGGGTAGACCAGGTTTTGAGAGACCGAGCGTCCATCGCGAACTACGATGCCAGCTTTTCGGGGGCATCCGAGCGGGTCAACTACTACGCGTCGGGATCCATCGCCCGGGAGGAGGGAATCCTGAAAAACGATCAGTTTGACCGATATACGTTCAATTCGAAAGTTGATGGTAAGCTGACCGACTGGCTTTCCCTGGGATTGAATGTGAATTATTCGTACCGCGACTATTCGGGTGTGAATGCGAGCCTGGAAGATGCCCGTGTGGCCAGTCCGCTCGCCAATAATGATCTGGCTTCGCCGGATGACTACGTAACGTTCTTGACCAATGAGGGGTATATGCCCCATCCATTGGGTCAGACGAAAGCGACCAACGAGGATATCCGGAATAATCTATTTTTCGTTGCAAATGCAAAAGTTGAAATCCCCTATGTAGCAGGTTTAACGTATGATTTCAATTTTTCAAACACGTTCAATTACCGGAAAAACAATACATTTTGGCCGGTGTCCATTGAAAACGGAAATACCAACAACGGACGGGCGGAACGCCGTCCTGAGGAAACCCGCCAATGGATTTTCAATAACATCCTTTCCTATAACCGGACTTTCGGCGATCACGACATCAATGGCACCTTGCTTTACAGCCGGGAGAAATACTTTGGTCAATCCTATATTCTGCGTGTAGAGGGCTTTGAAAATCCGCTCCTGGGTTTCAATAATCTCAATATGGGAACGGTAGTAACGGTTGTGGAACCAGGAAGTAACGATCCGAAAAAGGCTTGGCAGGAACAGGGGGTATCTTACATGGCCCGCCTGAACTACCAGTATAAAAGGCGATACATGATCACCGGTACGGTACGGCGAGATGGTTTTTCCGGATTTGGACCGGATTCCAAATTCGTTACGCTTCCCTCGGTATCCCTTGGCTGGGTTGTTTCGGAAGAACCTTTCTGGAAAGAAGGATCGTCGATTTATACCAAGTTGCGTCTTTCATACGGCCAAAACGGCAATCAGGGTATCGGTCGTTACAGCAGTTTTGCCCAAATGGGTACCAACTATTATGTGTATGATGGAAATACCGCTATTTCGTTGTATCCCAATACCATCGGTAACCCATCGTTGCGATGGGAAAAGACCTCATCGGTAAACTTAGGGGTTGATTTTGGATTCTGGAATAATCGCCTTTCAGGTTCCGTCGACGGATATTTGGCCAAGACTTCCGATGTGTTGGTCAGACGCAAGCTGCCCGGTGCCGCGGGCTATCCGGACATTTGGTCGAATATCGGAGCGCTTGATAACAAAGGATTAGATATCGAGCTGACTTCTGAAAACATCCGTAATACAAACCTGAATTGGAAGACCAATGTTGTATTCTCCATCAACCGGAATAAAATCGCCAAACTGTACGGTGGCGCAAATGATTTTGATGTGGGGAACGAATGGTTTGTAGGAAAGCCGATTTCCGCCTTGTACGACTATGAAATGCTGGGGGGATTATGGATGGAAGACGATCTGTATGCCGGACGGACATATACCGGTTGGTATCCGGGACAATATAAATACGCTGACCTGAACGGAGATAACCGCATTGATCCACAGAACGATCGGAAGATTGTCGGCTATGAAGATCCGAATTTCCGTTTCAGCGTTGGAAATACCCTTACCTGGAAAAACCTGTCGCTCTATGTGCTGCTTAACTCCATACAGGGTGGAAACGGGTATTATCTGCGTGATAACTACACCGTTGTAAACGTCAACAGCCGGTCGGATGATGTACTGCGTATGAATCAGTCTGCCGTACGGCCGTATTGGACGCCGGATAACGGTGTCGACAACGCTACGGGTGTATACAATTCGGCGGCTATAACAAGCCGGATTCTGGAAAGCCGCAGTTTTGTGCGGATACAAGATATATCGCTGACGTATACATTCGGTAACAACCTCTTGGCCCGTATGGGAAAAATCAGTAACCTACAGGTATTTCTTTCCGGAAAGAACATCTATACATGGACCAAGTGGTCGGGATGGGATCCGGAAATTGCGTCTGCAAATGCCAACTATCCGGCGATGCGGAATGTCTCCCTCGGGTTGAGATTGACTTTATAATGGACAGCATACGAATATATGAAACTCATGAGAACGATGAAGATAAAATTTATGACGAAGAGATGGGCTGTATGCCTGTTGACCTCAATAGCAGTTTTTTCTGCCTGCAATGACTTGGACTTTCTCGAAGAAGTGCCGAAGGATTTCTTGGCGCCTCAAAATGCGTATAATACCAAAGAAGGAATCAGCCAAGGGATTACCGGTCTCCATTTCCGCGTACGGAACGACTGGTATTTTGGAGAAGAACTTCAGGATGTGGGTGCCATATACAAGGGGTTGGGTACGGATATCGCTTTTCACGGTGAAGACCCCAACAGTACCCGGTTCCTTTGCAATTACGTGAATTACCTCACACCTTCCTCCGAATACGTAAAGGAATACTGGGACCGCCCGTATAAACTAGTCCAACAGGTTAATTTGTTGGTGGAAGGTATTAACACGGCAGATGAATCGTTATTTACGCCGGAAGAAAGGAATGCCTTGATTGCCGAAGCATTGTTTTTCCGTGCGTATGCCTACCGGCATCTAGTATCTTTCTTCGGCGACGTGCCGGTGGTAACAGAAACGATCGACTTTGCAAAAACCGATTTCGTGCGGGATCCTACCACGATGGCTTATCAATTAATGGAGGAAGACCTTACTTTCGCCATCGGAAACCTTCCCAACCCGGGTTCGGAAGAGGCACCCGGCCGGATCACAAAGGGGGCAGCTTATCACTTGCTTACCGAAGTATATCTGATGCAGCACAAATACAATGAGGCGGTACAGGCGGCTACGCATGTAATCGACGACTTCGGATACCAGCTGATGACGGAACGGTTCGGTTCCAACCCGGACGTATTTGGATCCGGCGATGCGTATTCGGATTTATTTGCCTATGGCAATCAGAATCTCAAGGAGAATAAGGAGGGCATCTGGGTCATTCAATTTGAGCCATCTACGGTGATCGGCGGTTCCAACAACCGATGGACCCGGGCTTTCGGTCCGGCATATTTCCGCATGGGAAATACACCCGATGGAAAGCCGGCTTTCCGGGGTGAATTGGTAAACGGGGCCTATACGGGCTATTCCGATTCCCTCGGCCGGGGTGTTTCCTGGATACGCCCCACAAATCTCAGCGCCTATACACTTTGGGAAGGCAATTGGAACAACGATATCCGGAATGCGAAACATATGATCAAGCGGGATTTTTACTACGATAGCCCCGGATCGGCATATGACGGTCAGAAGATAGATTTTTCCAAATATCCTTCCTCAGCAGGCAGGGATCCCATCCGGGACACCTGTCAATACATCTATCCGTATTTTCTGAAATTTGCAGACCCAATGAACGTGCTCGATAACGAGGCCACGTCAGGAAACGGTGCTTCGTATAAGGATTTATATGCGATGCGGCTGGCGGAGACCTACTTATTCCGTGCTGAGGCATACATCGGGCTCGGCGAATTGGATTTGGCGAAAGCCGATATAAATAGCGTCCGCGCCCGGTCCCATGCAAAGCCCGCAGAAACTGGTGAAATTGACATCGATTACCTGCTTGATGAACGGGCAAGGGAGCTTTATGGGGAGGATTGTCGCCATTTTGTACTCCGGCGTACCGGTAAACTGATTGAGCGGGTGCGCAAATACAACAACAATCCGTTGAATCCGGGATTGAATATTCAAGACTATCATGTTTTGTGGCCGGTACCACAGGACCAGATTGACTTGAACATCGACCAACAGTGGACGCAGAACACAGGGTATTAGTGTAAAAGTCCGTTATACATGGTAACAGCGCGTATCCAATCGACCCGATTGGATGCGCGCTTTTTTACTTTTTATTTTTCCATTTTTACTTTTTTATCCTATCTTCACCTTCATGATTGGAAGGTGTCTTTTACTCCTCCTAATCTCCTGTGAAAGCCTCGCCCAAACCTACATCGGCCCAAACTACCAAGCCATGGGTTCTACGGGTACTGCCCTCGAGGGGATTTACAGTCTGACGGCCAATCCGGCCGGTCTGGTGGGTGTGGAACGTCCTACGGTCAGTGTCAACCATCAACATCATTTTTTTTCCGACGATGTGACTACACAGGCTGCATTGTTGGGGGTGCCTACACATCTTGGATCTTTCGGATTGGCGTTGAATCGGTTCGGATTGAAGGCTGCTTATAACGATCTGAAAGCCAGTTTCTCTTTCGCTAAGCGCCTAGGGCCCCAGCTAGCGCTCGGCCTTTCTACCAGCTACCACCAGCTTCATATCCCGTCCTACATAAATGTGTCTGCACTATCGGTAGATGTAGGAATGCAGTATCGATTTCCGAAAGGCATAATGATCGGGATGCAGTATACCAACGTGGGTAAAGCAACCTATCGGCAGGCGGTATATGGGACGATCCCTGCTTACGTGAAAGCAGGAATTAGCTATCCGTGGCCCCAGGTCGTGGTCGCCGCAGAAATGGAATATCGCTTAACGCATCATGCATTGGATGGACATTTCGGCGTCGAATACACAATCGCGGATTTGTTATCTCTGCGCGGGGGCGTGTCTGTTAATCCGCTTCAACAACACGCCGGATTTGGATTGCGTTGGCAGCATTTCATATTGGATGCAGCAGCTACTTTCCACCCCCGGTTAGGAACAACCCCACAAATAGGACTCAGCTATGCGTTTTGATCGATACATCATTTCGATAATAGGGCTGTTGCTTGCGTGCGATTTATACGGTCAATCGGAAACAGATCTACTCGTGGAGCGGTTGATGGAGTTTGTAGCCGAGGAGCAGACAGAGGGGTTTGACTTTTCAGAATTGGCAGAGCGGTTGGAGTACTATGCACGGCATCCGATCGACCTGAACCGGACGGATGGCAGCGAATTACAAGAATTGCAATTTATACCCCAGTTGTTTATTGATAATTTATTGGATCATCGCAATCGATCCGGAAGATTTGTATCCCGCTACGAACTGCAGGTAATTGAGGGCGTGGATACGGAATTGCTTCGGCTGATAGTACCTTACGTTACGGTTAATGCCCCGAATTCGTTATCGGGGATCCGTGCGCACCAATTGGTGAACGAGGGGACACACGATTTGATGGTCCGGTACGGGCGGACGCTTCAGCGGCGACGCGGATATACCATTACCGATACCAGTCGGTCCAGATACCTGGGCACGCCCGATCAACTATTTGTTCGATACCGGTATCATTTTGGCCGCGATTTACAAGTTGCTTTTAACATGAAAAAGGATGCCGGAGAAGCATTGTTTGGCGAAGCACAACGCGGTGGCTTCGATTTCTATTCAGGCAGCGTTTATGTACGTAATCAGGGGATGTTAAAAGGTTTGGTTGTAGGAGATTATGCCCTGCAGTTCGGTCAGGGATTGGCCATGTGGAATGGTTTGGGATTTGGCAAGAGTTCCATGGTTCAGGGCATGGCCCGACAATCCACGGGTTTGCGACCCTATACGTCTTCCAACGAGTTGCCCTTTTTGCGTGGAGCCGCCGCTACGATCGCAGGGGGACCCTTCTCGGTCACGCCGTTTGTTTCCAAACGTCGCCTTGATGGATCGGTGTCATACACCGATGGTAGGCTTTCCATAGGTTCAATCGGTCAGACCGGGCTGCATCGTACACCGAATGAGATAGCCAACCGGGGTGCAGTGGCCCAATGGGTATACGGCACAAATGCACAGTATGAATACAGACGTTTCCGGATTGGCGCAACGGCGTATCACACTCACTTCGGTGCGGCCATTCAGCCGCAGGATCTCCTGCGTAATCAATATGCCTTCCGGGGTGCCAGCCTGTGGAATACCAGTCTGTATTACAATTATTCCTGGCAGGGAATATACCTATATGGCGAAGCAGCGCATAGCATCGGCAGCGGTTTCGCTTTCACAAATGGAATGATCGCCTCGTTGCATTCCCATCTTTCCGTGGCACTGCATTATCGGAATTACCAACGTGATTATCATTCGTTTTTTAACCAAGGCATTGCGGAGGGAAGCGTCGCATCCAATGAACGGGGACTCTACTCCGGCCTGGTATACCATCCGAGCCGGGCCGTCGAGTGGGTATTGTATGGCGATTTTTTCCGCTTTCCCTGGTTGCGGTATCGGGTGGACGCACCCTCCCAAGGAGTCGATTTGCTTACGCAATTCACCTATACATGGTATAAAAAGGCGGATGTATCCATTCGTTACCGATATAGGCAACGCGAAGAAAATGCTTCGATGGAATTGCCACATAATCGGGTGGTTGAGGTGCTGCGGCAGCAACTGCGTATAAGCGGGCAGTATAAAATCAGCGATGCATGGCGAATGCGGAACCGCGTGGAATTGACCCACTACCGGAAGGAAGGAGATGTGACAGAGATTGGGTGGATGGCTTATCAGGACGTTATCTTTAAACCGATGGCTGGCAAGCTAAGCGGTAACGCACGTATCGCGTTGTTTGGTACACCGGGATATAACTCGCGCATATATGCCTTTGAAAACAATGTGTTGTATGCGTACTCCTTTCCGCTCTATCACAACTATGGCATCCGCACGTATCTTAACCTTCGTTATCGATTCGGTCGCAGGATGGATGTATGGTTGCGGTTTGCAACGTTCGTTTACCGTGGAGCAGAGGAGGTAGGAAGTGGGTTGGACACGATTGAAGGTAACCAGCGGTCGGATGTACGGGTGCAGTTACGGCGGCAGTTTTAACTAAACCTTCTAATTAGGTACAAATAGTACCCTTGTTACGCATGATTTCTGCATATTCTATGTGAATTTTCCCGATTAATTTCGCAACTCGAAACAGTGGTGTTATGTCGCTGTAAAATTTATTTTTTTTTCATGTCATCCTTTTATAAAAAGAAGTTGTTTCTAGAAAGATTCCAACGAACGCATCGAAGGTTGACCAATTATTAATACTAAACGTTCATGATTAATGAAGATGAAAAGCCGTTACCATTACCTGAAGCAAACCATCCGGGTTTATGCCGCGCTGCAACTGATTATTTTATCAGTCCTTGTTACGTCGGCGTATCCACAGAACAAGTTTACATTTTCGGTGAAAGACGAAACACTTGAAAAATTATTTCTGATCATTCAGAATCGGACTGATTATCAATTTATTTACAACAATGAAGATTTGGCAAAAGCACCATTGGTAACTATTGATGCAAAAGACCTGGGGATTGAGAAAATTCTTCAAATGGGGTTTGAGCATACGGGGCTCGGCTTCCAGATACGCGACAATACGATCGTTGTTTCGCGGTTAAGACAATCACAGCCTCGGGAAATTACCGGTCGGGTAACAGACAACCGTGGTATGCCGCTTGCCGGAGCAACCGTTGCGGTTAAAGGAACGGCCGTTGCTACCACGTCAAATGACGAGGGAAACTACCGGATTTCCGTTCCGGGGGGGCAAGGTACTTTAGTATTTACCATTATAGGATATGGAACGTTAGAACGCCCGGTGACAGCTTCAGCCACCATCAACGTTACATTGCAGGAATCTGTCAGTGACCTGGATGAAGTTGTTGTCGTGGGATACAGCTCAAAAAGTCTCTCAGAATTATCTTCTTCTGTGGCGGTTGTCGATAGCGAAAAGCTAAAAGGAGTGACATCCCAAAATCTCGGATCCATGTTGCAGGGTAAAGTGCCGGGGCTGGTGATTTCGAATAGTTCAGGAAGACCCGGCCAAGCAACCAATGTGGTCGTAAGGGGAGTGGGGTCCATCGGAGCGGGCTATCAACCTTTGTATGTAGTTGATGGTATCATTGGAGGATCGGCAGATCCGTTGGATATCGAATCAGTGACTGTACTTAAGGATGCCGCCGCTACCGGCCTGTATGGCTCTAGGGCGGCAAATGGGGTAATCATCATCACCACCAAGAGTGGGAAGAGCGGGAAGACCAAAGTAAGTTATTCCGGAACGTTGGGTTTTGCTGAGCACCAGGATGGGAATTTGCGGATGATGGATGGAAATCAATTGCATGCACACCAATCGAACGCTTTTGAGAATTTTTACAATGCCCGCGTCGCGGCCGAGGATCCGAATTTTACGGGCATTTCTTTCCAGGACTACCTTGAGTCGGTTCTCCCAAGTTCGCGGATGCATACGAATACCAATTGGCAGGATATGTTGACTCGTAGGGGGGCGTTGAACCGGCACCAGCTGGCATTGTCGGGAGGTAGCGAAAAAACAAGGTTTTATGTCAGCGGAAATTTGTACAATGAAACCGGAACGCTGATTAATACTTCGTTCAAAAGCGCGGGATTCCGGGCCAATCTCGAACACGATATATCCGACCGGTTTACACTGTTGCTTCGGGTCAACGGTACGAACGAGAGGTTGCCAAACGAGGTGCTGACAGGGCAGGAAGGTGTGAATGCCCAATATTTCATCAATATGCCCTGGGATTCGCCGTATGAATCGGACGGTGTGACTCCTTATAACCCTATGAAGCCCGGTAGCGAATGGCTGGGAAACGCCAAGTCAAATTATTTTTATGATCGGGATCATTACTCAGACTTCACCAGAAATTTAAATCTGAACGGCGATGTCAAACTTACGGCTAAGCTAACGGATTGGATGTCATTTTCCACCTCGAATAGGTGGGGATTTTCGGGGGTTGATTGGACGCAGCTATTGGATCAGTACCACGTATTGGCGGTGGCTGAGAAGGGGCGGATTACCCAGGAGTATACCTATGAAAATTCATTCATTACTTCCAACCTGCTTAACCTTAGTCATCACATCGGGAAGCATAATCTGTCGGGTATCCTCGGACAGGAATATAACTACATTAAAAATCGGTTTACGCAATCCGTGGGTATGGATGTGCCACTGGGCCTTTCGGCAATCGGCGCTGCAGGTAGTCCGAAGTCGGTGGATGGCAATACCGTGGAAACCGGTTTCTCTTCTTTTTTCGGACAGGTAGACTATAATTATGCCCGTAAATATTATTTCGTGGGTTCACTCCGGACGGATGGCTCATCGCGATTTGGTGCCAATAACAGGTGGGGAACATTTTATTCCCTGGGTGCCTCCTGGATGCTCAGTGAAGAATCGTTTTTGGCGGATAAGGCATGGTTGGACCTGTTGAAATTGAGGATGAGTTATGGTACGACAGGAAATGCGAATATTGCCAATTATTTATCGTTGGGAACATTTGTTTTCTCCGATGTATCGGGATATAACGGTAACTCCGGCGCGAGGCCCGCTCGGATTGCTAATCCGGATCTGACTTGGGAAATCGCTCAAACCGCAAATGTCGGTCTGGAACTTGCCATGTTTGGCCGATTTAAGGTAGAGTTGGATGCTTACAATAAGAGCAGCAAAGATCTGCTGCAAAATGTCCCATTGGCGGCGACGACGGGCTTTTCAGGACAGCAGCGCAATGTCGGGGCGGTGCGCAACCGCGGTATCGATGTAAATTTGACTTCCACCAACCTAACCGGTGCCTTCCGATGGGAAACGGCTTTTAACATCAACATCAACCAAAGTAAAGTGATGTATCTAAACGACGGGGAGGATATTGCGTCTGGTAATAATATGCGGATCCGTGAGGGACTGCCCCTCCGGTATTTCTATATGAAAGAATGGGCCGGTGTGGATCGTGAAACAGGCAAGCCGCTTTGGGTGCGTTGGGAAGATGAAAACGGAAACATCCTGCATGGAGCAAATAGCGATAATCCGGCGCAGGTTACGACCACCTCGGTCTACAACGAAGCCAGCAATCTATTTATTCATTCTGCTTATCCAGACTTTACGGGTGGGCTCAGAAACGATTTCCAGTACAGGAATTTTGCGCTGAGTGTGCTTTGTACCTATGCCAGTGGGCAGCATGTTTTTTTCGGGCAACGCATGCAGATCGATTCCGATGGGGCACATCCGTCGCACAACCAAATGGTGCCGGATGATGACTGGGTAAGGTGGGAGAAGCCGGGAGACAAGGCTACCCATCCACAATTGATTAACGGTGGAAACAACCAGTCGAATAATGTCTCGTCGCGGTACATCGAAGATGCCAGCTATTTCCGGGTACAGAATATTGGTCTCACCTACACCGTGCCACATCGATTTAATTGGTTGTCGAGACTTTCGCTGCAAGCGAGTATGGATAATGTTGCGGTCTTTACCGGATTCAGTGGTGGCGACCCCGACGTAAATATGGAATCTCCGGTGATTAACCAAGGCGCCAACAGCGCCCGGTATTCGCCAACGCGTAAACTACTCATCGGACTGAATGCAGAATTTTAAATGAACGAACGAATGAAACGAAATAAACTTTCAAACCTACTGATGATCATCACCCTTTCGGTCTTTGCGAATGGGTGTGATGACCTGGATTATAAACCTATCAACCAGATAGACAACGAGACCATCGGCGGATCAGCGGAACTGTTGAGCAATCTTACCATGGGCACGTACAGCCGGCTGAGGGAACGAGAATATATGAGAAACCGGCATGTATCGCAGGAATATCCGAGTGATGATATCGTATTGTGCAAAACCACCGGCGATCATCTGTTATATTCCTACAATTACCAGCACCTTGTCAATTCAGGTATCTCACTTAATTTTTGGCGACAAGCTTACTATGGAATTTATTCCGCGAATACAGTGATCGAAAAGATTCCCGATGATGCAAGTGAAAGCCTGTTACAACTGAAAGGGGAAAATTTGTTTCTGCGGGCACTGATGCACTTCGATTTGCTGCGAATGTTTTCACGCCCGTTTAATCAAAGTCCCGAGACCAATTTGGGCGTTGTGATTAAATCGACTACGGAAGAGCCGACACCACCTTCCAGGAGTACGGTAAAGGAAACGTATGATTTTATTGTCGGCGATTTATTGCGGGCCGCCGAGCTGATGCATGTGGATAAGTCCGCAATTTTCGCGTCAAAAGAAGCTGCATGGGCGTTGTTGGCACGGGTCTATCTATACATGGAAAATTATACCGAGGCAGAGATATATGCAGACAAAGTCATTGAATCGGGAAAATATGAGTTACTGCCGACCGACCAATACCGCGTTTATTTCACCTTCCTTCCTGAAAACAACCGGGAGACGATCTTTGCCATTAAATTGCGGGAGGTTGAAAATATGGGTAAGACCTCCATTGGATCCATGTACCACGGTGTCGGCGGTTGGGGCGAAATATTTGCATCTAAGCCGTTTAGAGACCTGATCTATAAAAACGAAAACGATGCCCGCATCCATTTCATCGATCCCGAATATACGCTCGATGGCAATGGGAACCGCATACCCGATCCGAACGAACATGCAGGATACAAAGTTAATATCCGGGATAACCAACCGAAATATTTTATCAATAAATACACCAACGAAGGCGGCGTACAGATGCTGTCCTCACCGGTGGTGATCCGGCTTGCAGAGCTATACCTGATCAAGGCGGAAGTATGTGCCAAAGGCGGTCGGGGAGAGGAAGCCCTGCAACTTGTCAATATAATCAGGGAGCGGGCCGGCCTGACCGGATCGCAATTGTTTACCATGGATCATTTACAGGGATATGCCACTGTGCTTGATATCGTGTTGGACGAAAGGCGTTTGGAGCTTGCCTGGGAAGGCCACCGTGCATTTGACTGTTTCCGGAATGGCAGAGGGGTCGACAGAAGTTACGTTCCTGCCTTCGCTTGGGCGGGTCCCAAACGAATCATTTTACCGGAAGAAAATAGCATTGTTCACCTGATACCGGAAGAAGAGATCACTTTAAATCCCAATTTAATTCAAAATCCGCTATAATTGTAGTTGAGAAGTAAAAAGTCAAAACCAATAAGACCATGACATTGAGGATTGTTTATCAGACCGGAATACTCATGCTTTTGTTATCCGGATGTGGGACTAAACCTGCCAAACAGGTGAAACGCCCCAATATCCTTGTCTGTATCGCCGATGACCAATCGTATCCGCATGCGGGAGCTTACGGTACCAAATGGATTAAGACACCTGCATTTGATCAGGTGGCCCGTGAAGGGATTTTGTTTGCTAATGCATATACACCCAATGCAAAGTGCGCACCGTCGCGCTCCTGCCTGCTTACAGGTAGAAACTCCTGGCAATTGGAAGAAGCGGCCAACCATTCGCCGTTTTTTCCGGCGAAGTTTAAAACCTATGCAGAAGTGTTGGAAAGCCACGGCTATGCCATTGGCTATACCGGGAAGGGCTGGGCGCCGGGCAATCCGGGAACGGTGGATGGCCACCGTCGCGAACTGCTCGGTCCGGCGTTCAATACCGCTAAACTTACTCCGCCTACTTCGCGGATTTCTGCAATTGACTATGCCGCTAATTTCAGGGAATTTATGGCTTCAAAGGACGCTGACCAACCGTTTTGTTTTTGGTTTGGTGCAACGGAGCCCCACCGGCCTTATGAATTTGGTTCGGGACGCGATAAAGGTGGGAAAAACATCGATGAGATTGATGAACTTTATAAATTTTGGCCTGACGACGATTCGGTGCGGATGGACTTGCTGGATTATGCCTATGAAATTGAACACTTCGACCGGCAATTGGCCAACATATTGGAAATCCTAAAGGAAACCGGAGAGTTGGACAACACATTGATTTTGGTGACTGCGGATAACGGTATGCCGTTTCCACGAATCAAAGGGCAGGCTTACGAGCGGTCCAACCACCTTCCATTGGCTGTCATGTGGAAGGAAGGCGTACGCAATCCCGGACGTCAATATCAGCAATATGTGAGTTTCACGGACTTTGCGCCTACTTTTCTGGATGTCGCGGGGATCGATACTGCCGGCAGCGGGATGGCGGCATTTGAAGGAAATAGCCTGAAACCCGTATTGGAAGATCGCAAAGATGCACATGTGAGAGATTATATGGTTATTGGCAAGGAAAGGCATGATGTAGGGCGCCCGCATGACTGGGGGTACCCCATACGAGGCATTCTAAAAGATAATTACCTCTATCTCCGCAATTTCGAACCCACCCGCTGGCCAGCAGGAAATCCAGAAACCGGATACCTGAACACCGATGGAGCACCTACCAAAAGTTTTATCCTCAACCAACGGCGATATCATGGGGTACATACGTTTTGGGAGCTCAACTTTGGTATGCGCCCCGAAGAGGAATTATATAATTTATCCACCGATACAGATTGTGTGAACAATCTTGCCAAAGACATACAATATGCGCAATTAAAGACGGAGTTACACGAAATATTAACGAAGGAACTGGAGGCGGAAGGCGACCCCAGGATTGCTGGAAACGGTGCGGTTTTCGATCAATACATCTATTCTGAAGAGCGATCCAGGAATTTCTATGAACGGTTTACGGCGGGTGAAGATATGCACGCCGGTTGGGTTAACGAAAGTGATTTCGAACCGTCGAATAAATAGGGGAACCTTTAAGAAATGGACGACAGTCAACTGGTGCTTCAATTTAAAGCGGGCAACGAAGCGGCATATAAGGCGCTCTTCGACCGTTTCAATAAACGGCTGTTATACGTGGCCGAGGGAATTGTGTATGACCGTAATCTGGCTGAAGATATTGTGCAGGAAGTGTTCTGGAAGCTATGGGACCGACGAGTTCACTTCAACGAAGTGCAATCCATCCGGGCATTTCTTTACCTCAGTGTTAAAAATGCATGCAGAAACCACTACAAACACGAAAAGGTAATTGAAAAATACCGGGCAAGGCAAGGCGAACCGATCGAGGATGATGTCGTACTGTCTAAGATTATTGAAGCGGAAGTGATGGAAAGTCTGTATCATGCCATCGAAAAACTGCCGACAGGATGCCGGGAGGTGGTGCATCTTAGGTATTTTGAAGGAATGAGCATCCAGGAAGTGGCCGAACAGTTGAACATATCGGTCAATACGGTAAAAACACAAAAAATGAGAGCGCTTAGGTCGCTTCGTTTACAACTCAGGACGCTTTCGGTCGGTATGGCACTACTGATAGAGTTGCTTTTAATGGTTAAGTAATGCATCAAGACGATTCCATAGATTTTCAGATTGCTGAGTTAATAGGCAAATATTTGCGTGACGAAATTACTTCGGAAGAGCTGATCGTGTTGGAACGCTGGCGATCGCAGGATTCCCGTAATTTACGTTTGTGGCAGGAATTGAACGATAAGCAATACTTGGCCGAACGATTAAAGGCATGGCCTACGGACACTCAGTCTGCAGCGTTGTGGAGTAAAATGCATGGGCGCACCAATCGCGCGAGGTTTCAACGACGTATTTGGCGAATCGGAGCTGTTGCAGCGGTATTGTTGGTGGCTGTTCTATATGCCGTACGCTGGTATGAATTCGCTGACACACCGAACATTGTGGATCGAACAGCGGCGGAAATCACCCAGATCGGACCCAATGTGACAGGAGGGCAGGCGACCGTTGCTTCTTCTGCGGGGGTAGTATTGATTACCGATGCCGGCGAGCAAATCGCTTTGGAAGGTGAGCAAATTCATTCTTACCAGTTGGAAAAGCTTGCGCTGAAATGGAAAGGGAATCACCGATCCCTGCATCATACGATTAAGACGGCAGTTGCAAATACGTATCAAGTGGAACTGTCCGACGGCACCAACGTATGGCTCAATGCAGCCTCTTCCCTCCGGTATCCCGTTGCATTTGAAGGGGAAGAACGTAAGGTGTTTTTGACGGGGGAAGCCTATTTTGATGTCGCAAAGGACGCCGATAAACCTTTTACGGTTATTACAGGCAAATCCTACATACGTGTTTTGGGAACGGAATTTAATGTAAGATCATACCCGGGTGAAGTTGAAGACAGGACTTCCTTATTCACAGGATCCGTAAATGTACAAAGAAAAAGCAGTGGTACCCTATTTGCGTTAACGCCGGGTTATGAAGCCATTGTGTCGGATGTTCAGGATATTTCCGTACGGCGTATGGTTGCATCCAAAGTGCTTGCCTGGAAAGAAAATCTATTCATTTTTGAAAATGAACCGCTTGGTGAGCTGATGGGGGAATTAGCAACGTGGTACGGTTTAACCGTTCATTTTGAAGATCCAGCTGCAAAAGCCTACCGTTTTACCGGGCGTTTAAAGCGATATCCAACTATCAATACCTTGCTTGATTTAATTTCCGAAACCTCCAAAGTTACTTTTCGGGTGAACGGTGATCAGATATGGATAAACAGTGTCGAAAAAAAGGATTAAATACCATGGAAAGAAATAAAAAGACGATACATAGAACCGGAACCGGCAGATGGTGCTTGATGATCTTATTGGTCGCTTGCAACGGAGTTTTTGCCCAATCCATCATTCCCCGTGTATTCCAGAACGACTTACCGGTGGTACAGGAAGAGTATGTCAAAGCGTACGGAAAGCCAGATCCAATCCAGCCCAATACAGACAACCAACCAAATATTCTGTTCATTACCAGCGATCAGCAGTATTGGATGTGCATGGGATACAACAATCCGGCCATCAAAACGCCCAACCTGGATCGACTGGCTAAGTCGGGCCTAATTTTCGACCGGGCATATACGTGTAATCCGGTATGTACGCCTACGCGGGCGTCCATGATAACGGGCCTCTATCCATCGCAGCACGGTGCCTATGCATTGGGTACCAAATTACCGGAAACGGTTCCGACTATCGGAGATTACCTTACGGAGCTGGGATACCAAACCGCGTTGGTAGGCAAGGCACATTTTATGCCGTTGGTAGGGAATGCAGATTATCCCTCGCTGGAGGCTTACCCGATTTTGCAGGATTTAGATTTCTGGCGGGCATATCACGGTCCTTTTTATGGTTTTGAGTCTGCCGAATTGGCCCGTCCCCATGGAGATGAGGCGCACGTGGGACAACACTACGCCATCTGGATGTCGGATAAACTGCGCCGCGAAGGACGCGATCCGGACGAATGGAAACAATGGTTCCGGAAGCCGCCCAAAGGAAAGTTTCAAGAAGCTAATTCCCGGATGCGACCGATTTTGGAGGCAAATGCAGCTACAGGGGAGGCACAGTACGGTGCATGGAACGTACCCGAAGAATACCACCTTAATGCGTGGATCGCCGAACAAACGAATGCGCAGATTGATTCGGCTGTTGCCGATGGGCGACCGTTTTTCATCTGGGCGAGTTTCTTCGATCCACATCCACCCTACCTCGTTTCCGAACCTTGGGCGTCTATGTACAAGGCCGAGGATATGGTACTCCCTGAGGTGCCTGCCGACGAACTCGACGACATGCCCTACCACTATCGGATGACGCAAACAGCAGAGAAAGGGTGGGCGGCAAAATATGTGGAGGACGGCCAGGGTATACACGGGCTGCATAGCCACCTCGGCGATCGTGACAAACGAAAGCAGGATATGGCCATTTATTATGGGATGATATCCATGATGGACAAGTACATCGGTGTCATCCTGGACCACTTGGAACAAACGGGAAAGATGGGTAATACGGTCGTCGTTTTTACCACAGATCATGGACACCACCTGGGTACGCACAACCTGTATGCGAAGGGCGGATTTGCTTTTGAGGAAGACCTTCGTATTCCATTTGTTGTTTCCTGGAAAGATCATTTTCCCGCCGGTAAGCGTACAGATGCCCTGCTCTCGGTGGTAGACCTGGCACCGTCGTTCCTTTCGCTTGCCGGTCGTGACAAGCCGTTGGCCATGGCGGGGTTAGACGTTACCGAACTCTGGTACGGTAAGACCGATAAAATACGCGACTGGGTGATTGCCGAAAACCACTTCCAACCCACTAAATTTTATCAGAAGACCTACATTGAAGGACGGTACAAGATTACCTGGTATATGCATAGCGATGAAGGCGAACTGTTCGATCTCCAATCCGACCCCAAGGAATTTCATAATCTTTGGAACAGTGAAAAGCACCAGCAGTTGCGTATGGAGCTGATGCACCGTGCGATGCAGGCAGACATGAGCAAAGAGATCTATTGGATGCCGAGATTAGGTCCGGCCTAAAAATTTTAATTCATTATCCATATCTTTGGGCATGATTCGGAAGGATATGGTTAAACGGTTGGGAATTACCCTGTTTTTTTTCATAGGAGTGGTCTGTGCGGCCCAGGCGCAGGACCTAAATGCGCGTGTACAGATTCTTTCGCCACAGGTACAGAATACCAACAAACGGGCGTTGGACGTGCTGGAGAAGGCTATTTCCGATTTCCTCAATAACCGCACCTGGAGCGCCAACGAAGTACAACCGCAGGAGCGTATCGATTGCAGTTTTGTCATTACCATCAATTCGTGGGACGGGTCATCCAATTTTACGGCGCAGGCGCAGATCATATCCACCCGGCCGGTTTTCAATACCTCGTACAACAGTCCGGTGCTGAGTATGTCCGACAATAATTTTAATTTCAGCTATACAGAAGGCCAGTTGATGGATTATTCGGATCAGCAATTTATGAACAACCTGACTTCGTTGCTTGCATACTACGCGTATATTATTGTGGGATTGGATGCCGATACATTCGAAAGCAACGGCGGTACCCCTTTTTTTACCGCTGCACAAAATATTGTCAACAACGCACAGAATACGGGTTTCAACGGCTGGCGGTCGATGGAAGGCACGGATAACCGGTATTGGTTGGCTAACAACCTGTTGGATCGCCGGTACAAACCGCTCCGCGACTTTCTTTACAGCTTCTACCTGAAAGGGTTGGACAAGATGTCTGATAATGCAATAGAAGCCCGCAAAACTATCCTCGGATTATTGCCTATGCTGCAAAAGGTGGACCGATTAGCCCAGGGGGCCGTATTTAACCAGGTGTTTTTTACTGCCAAATCGGATGAATTAATCGGTGTATTCGGAGGAATGGGGCCCCAAGAGCGGGTACAGGCATATAATGTGCTTGCCGAAGTGGATCCGGCCAACGCCAATAAGTATGAATCTTTACGTAACAGCCGATAGTAAACTATGCTGAGTCGTCTTTCCATTCAGAATTATGCCCTAATTGATTCACTTGACATCCATTTTGACAAGGGACTGAATATTCTTACCGGAGAAACCGGAGCCGGTAAGTCTATCATCATGGGGGGACTATCGTTGATATTGGGACAGCGGATCGAAAGCCGTTATTTCTTTAATCAGGAGAAAAAGTGCATCATCGAGGGGTATTTTGATGTGTCCGGCTACCAGTTGGAAGCATTTTTTGAGGAGCAGGATCTTGATTATGATGGCGAAACCATCATGCGCCGTGAAATAAGTGTGGATGGAAAATCCCGGGCATTTGTGAACGATACGCCGGTGACACTCAATGTGCTGAAGATGCTGGCCGAGAAACTGATCGACATCCATTCCCAGCATGCGACACTCCAGCTCAACACGGAATCTTTTCAGTTGTTCACGCTGGACAGCATTGCACAAAACCAGCCCCTGCGGCTGCAATACGTAGCGGCTTATCGGACGTATAAGACAACGGTGGAACGGCTGAATACGCTCAAAGCGAATGCGAAACAAGCCGGAACAGAAGCTGATTACCAGCAGTTCCTGTTTGATGAGCTCGCGAACGCGAAGCTCGAACCGGGTGAGCAGGAGCAGCTGGAAATCGAACAGCAGCAGCTCGAACACGCCGAAGAAATTAAGCGGAATCTATTCGGAGCAGCACATGTCTTGCAGGAGCAGGAAATCAATGCTGTGGTACTCCTAAAGGAAGCGTTGAGTCAACTTCAACAAGCCGAACGGCACATGCCTTCCCTGTCCGCTCAGGTGGAACGATTGCAGAGCGCGTTCATTGAAATAAAGGATCTGGGGACTGAGATCGGCCGCATTGAACAGGATATTACGTTGGATGAGGAACGGCTGGCGACAATTAGTGAACGGCTTGATTTACTGTATACCTTACAGCAGAAGCACCGGGTGGACAATGTGGACGGTCTCGTTGCATTGCGCGAGGAATTGGGGCGGAAGCTTGCGGCATTGTCTTCGGACGACGAAGAAATTGTGCGACTGGAAGTTGAGGTTAGCCGGTTGAAAGCGGAAATGCTCACGCTCGCAGACCAACTCAGTGCCAGCAGACGAGCGGTGATTCCTCATGTGCAGGATGAAGTGAGTGCCGTGCTGCGCACCGTGGGAATGCCAAACAGCCAACTGTATATTGTCCTTGATCTATTTGAAGAAGAATCCGTACGGGCGAGCGGACGAGATCGGATCGAATTCCGGTTTACCGCTAATAAGGGGCAGGACCCACAGCCGGTGGGTAAAGTAGCATCGGGCGGCGAGCTTTCGCGCTTGATGCTGGCCATTAAATCGCTGATCGCCAAAACTTCGGCCCTTCCAACGATTATTTTTGACGAAATCGATACCGGAATATCGGGAGAGGTCGCTCTGAAAGTAGGGGAGATCATGGAACGCTTGGCAGATCATATGCAGGTCATTGCCATTACGCACCTGCCACAAATTGCCTCCAAAGGAAACACGCATTTTAAGGTATATAAAATCGAGTCGGTAGACAAGACGGCAACAACCATCACCCAATTAGCGCAACCGGAGCGGATACAGGAAATTGCGGAGATGCTCAGCGGAACGAATCCAGGGGAAGCGGCCGTGCAACATGCTGCGGAGCTGTTGGGGAAATAACAAAAAAGCATTACTTTTACCCGATTTTTACGTTTGACTAAATAAATAAACTATGTCCCATAACCTACTGAAAGGAAAGAAAGGAATTATTTTCGGTGCGTTGGATGAGAAGTCCATCGCCTGGAAGACTGCCCAACGCTGCGTACAGGAAGGGGCCGAAATTGTGCTAACCAACGCGCCCGTAGCGTTGCGTATGGGGACGATCAAGCAGTTGGCCGAGGAATGCAACAATGCGCCGGTTATTCCGGCCGATGTAACCAGCAACGAAGATATCGAAAACCTATTTGACCAAACGTTGGAACACTTCGGAAGCGGCGTGGATTTTATCCTGCATTCCGTGGGCATGAGTATCAATGTACGCAAGGGTATCCATTACACGGAAAATAACTATGATTTCATGCATAAGGCATTTGATATTTCTGCAATCAGCCTTCACCGTGTATTGGCTACAGCGCTAAAAAAGGATGCGATCAACGAATGGGGTTCTGTGGTTGCACTGACCTACATCGCTGCACAGCGTGTGTTTCCGGATTACAACGATATGGCCGATGCGAAGGCATTGCTGGAAAGCATCGCCCGTAACTTTGGTTACCAATATGGTGTGAAGAAGCACGTTCGTGTGAACACGATCAGCCAATCACCCACCCAAACAACCGCCGGATCAGGCGTAAAAGGTTTCGGTGATTTTATTTCCTACGCCGAGAAAATGTCTCCTCTTGGAAATGCTACAGCCGATCAATGTGCGGATTATACCGTCTCCTTATTTTCGGATTTAACGAGGATGGTGACCATGCAAAACCTCTTTCACGATGGAGGTTTCTCATTTACCGGTGTAAGCGAAGCGGTGATTAATGGAGTAGGGGAATAATCGATTTTTTCTTCTAAGCATAAAAAAAGCGGCTCAAGGCCGCTTTTTTTATGGGATGTACTCTGCATCTGATAACGTGATCTTGACTGTCATGGTAGCGGTTGGAATAGGTACTTCGTATTCCGGATCGGCAATTGGATCTTCTGCATAAATGGTTACAAACCCTGCCGTATACCTTACCGAAAATGCCGTGCCTCCAAACGTAGAAGGGAGGATGTCGTAAGAAACTTCACCGTTATCGCTCATCGCTACGCTGACGTTCCCTTGGGTAATGTAGTAGTCGGTTAACTCCGGAAGGTCAATGTCATGATAGATTTGATGGCTGACACCTTCATCCCATTTCCAATCATTTGGTTTGATGGTGTATATGAACGTTTTGTTCGGGACGACGTCGTAGTATTCTTTCGTGCAGGACGACACGCCGAGAACCACTAAGAATCCGACGACTAAAGTAAGGGGCTTTTTCATATACGTTTGTTTTGGGTAAATAATTCAATGACTATGTTTGCTCGTTTTCTTATATGACAACTGAAGACTTGAAAAGGTTTAACACAATAATTGCACCAAGAATCTCAAAAGATATCTTCGTGATCAGATCGCCACATGAAGTGGGGCACCTATACGAGAAGAAATCTTGTAAATTTGTTTTTTACGAGGAAAGATATGCTAACGGATAAAAAAATCTATACCAAACAAATTCAGGTAACTAACGAACACTTAGACCAAAACAATCACGTCAATAATGTGCAATTTGTATATTGGGTGGAGGAAATAGCCGCTGAACATTGGGAAATCCTGAAACACGAGACGGCTTATGCAACCGATTATTGGCTGCTTTTTGACCATCACATTCAATACAAAAAGCAGGTTTATCTCGGTGAAACGTTAACGATAAAGACATACCCTTTACCACCTGAGGGTATAAAACAACCCCGAAAAGTAGAATTTTACCGTCACGATGAATTGGTGGTGGATTCACGAACGCGTTGGGTTTTATTTGACAACGAAAAACATCGGGTAAAGCGGATTGAATCTGATTGGCTGGAAAAATAATCGTAGGTAAATTGCATGTTAAGTTTGCAGTAATTTAACACGATAGGCAATAGTTATTTAATAGCAGGAAAATAATTTTGCCGAACTTATTGACATGTCTTTACACGGATCATTGAAAAGTACAGCAGATTTTGAAAGATGCTATGAAGCATATTACCCCATGCTTTGCATGATTGCGTACGAATACACCCGGGATAAGGTATTAGCAGAAGAGATGGTTGGGGATACGTTTCTTGCGCTATGGGAAAAACGTGAATCGCTTGAGATTACCACGTCGGTCAAAAACTATCTGATTAAATCTACCCAAAATACCTGCTTGCAGTATCTCCGGAAAAAGAAATTACAGATACGTCGCATTTCGGATGAAACAGAGTGGGAGCATATTCCCTGGAGCGACGATTATCCGCTGGGACAACTCTTTGAAAAGGAACTGTCTGATAAGATAGCCCAAGCAATTGAGACACTTCCCCCTAAATGCCGCGAAGTTTTTCAATTAAGCCGCATTGACGAAATGAGTTATTCGCAAATCGCCGGGGCATTGCAGATTTCCGAGAACACGGTTAAAACACAGCTGAAAACGGCGCTGTCACGCATACGGAATGCATTGCGCGACTATCTCCCGATCGTTCTGATTTTACTGGCAAACGGGCGGGTGTAATTTTTTCTTTCGTTATCACCCGCGGCATCGTTTTTTGCATCTACTAATTTAGTACTCCTGATTTATGGACAAATTGGATAACATCGAATCGTTAATCGTAAACTACCTAAATGGTACCATTTCGGGCAGTGAATATCAGCAATTGAAGACATGGATTAATTTGTCGGATAAAAATCAATTGGAATTTGACAGAATACGCGAAATCTGGTTGGCCTCAAATCTGGCCAGTGAAAAATTCCAGTTTGATAGCCAAGCTGCATTTGAGCGTTTTCAAGAGAAAAACGCTATTCCATTGCTTCGAAAGACGAAGAAAGTGGCCCTATCTTATCCGTGGGCTGCGGCAATACTGATTGTTGCTCTATTAGGAGGCATAGCACTGAGGCACTTCGTGCGTTCATCGGTCGATGGGCAGACGACCGTCGCGTATCAGGAGATCATTGTGCCCAACGGGTCGCGTTCGAAAATCCGGTTGCCCGATAGCTCAACGATTACAATAAACGCCGGCACAACCTTACGCTACAGCACGGATTTCGGAAAAAAGCAGCGCAACATATGGCTGGATGGCGAAGCTTATTTTGTCGTTAACAAATCACCGGTTCCGTTTATCGTTCATTCGGGTACCGTACGGATAAAAGCAGTCGGGACAGAATTCAACGTTCGAGCCTATTCCACTGAAAATAAAATTGAGACTACATTAATAACGGGCAAAGTGGTGGTGAGCGATACCAGCGACTTATCGAACATCTCCGGAGAAGTGCCCCTTTTCCCAAATCAGAAGCTGATTGTTGCCAAGGAGATGATCGCCTCGGCAGCTAACAGGAATGCTCGGGAGAAATCCCTGATCCCAAAGAAAAAACATCAGATTTCCAAGCCCACGAGCAATATCATCAAAGAGGAACGGGTAGATCCAGCACCCGATATCTCTTGGAAGGATGACGAATGGGTGATCTATCGAGAGAGTTTGGAGGAATTGTCTGTTAAACTGGAGCGGCGGTATAACGTAGATATCGTTTTTGTGGATGAACATCTCAAGTCGCTTCGGTACAACGGTACCTTACCCGACCAACCATTGGAACAAGTATTAAACTTAATGAGTATGGTGTCGCCTATCCGTTATACAGTACAGGGTAAGACGGTGGTCTTTTCCGAGAATCGATATTTTAAGAAACCCTGATTATACGGACGCATGATTAAACTACTAACCAATAAAAAAATGCCTATGGAAAAATAACAAACAACGTGCGAAAACTAAGAAGCAAAGGGGATGCGCCACACACCCCCTATGCATTGGAACGTCCGTGAAGGACATACATTAATTCGTGAAAATTAACAGGTTAAAAATATGCATAATAACTATTATCTCAAATTTCCCATGCTGTGGGAAACCAAATTTTGCCGTATTATGAGATTATCTTTACTTCTGATGTTGGTTGGATTATTTTCGGCGCACGCCAGTGTATATTCGCAAAATGCAAAGTTCAGTATTGATATCGAGGATTTGGCCATGCGCGATGCGCTGCGACAAGTCGAAAAAGTAAGTGGAAAGCGATTTTTCATGAGTGACGACCTTGCCGCGATGGACACACGGGTTTCGGTCAAAGCGCGAAACAAGAGTTTCGAACAGGTCATGCGACAGATGCTTAAAGGTCATTACCTGTCTTATCAGATCGCTGACAATGGTATAGTAATCATCACCGAAGATGGAGTTCCACCACAGGATATCTCGGTCACGGGAACCGTTACAGATGAGTTTGGAGATCCCATTCCCGGGGTAAGCGTAGCGGTAAAAGGTGGTACTAGCGGCGTAGTTACAGATGCTTTTGGTAAATATGTGATATCCGTTGCTGATGAACAGGCAGTGATTGTTTTTTCGTATGTAGGTTTCACGACCGTCGAACAAGCTGTTGGCAGTAATAAGGTTATCAATGCGCTGCTAAAAGCGGATAATCAGAGCTTGGAAGAAGTCGTGGTAGTGGGGTATGGTACACAGAAGAAAGTAAACCTAACCGGTGCCGTTGAAACGGTGGGAAGCGAAGTGTTCGAGAACCGTTCCACAACCAATGTAACGCAGGCACTGCAAGGAGCGGTGCCCAACCTGAATATTTCGTTGGAGGACGGTAAGCCAGCACGGTCGGCTTCGTTCAATGTTCGGGGTCATACCTCCATCGGCCAGGAAGGAAGCGCACTGATCTTGATTGATGGCGTAGAGGGCGATCCCTCGTTCCTCAACCCGAACGACATCGAAAGTGTAACGGTGTTGAAAGATGCGGCTTCAGCGGCAATCTATGGTGCCAGAGGTTCTTTCGGTGTGGTGCTGATTACGACCAAACGGGCGCAAAAGGGCCGAACCACCGTTACTTATAGCGGTAATCTATCCAGCCGATCGCTGGCAAAAACGCCCGAATTTGTAACGGATGCAGTAACCTGGGTGGAGCATTTCAGGGATTCCTATTACAATCGTCAGGGGACGGTGCCTACGTCGATCAATAACAACACGCAGTATTACAGCGACGAGTGGCTGGAACGGCTAAGGGCGTGGAAGGCGTCAGGCGAAGGACCAAAAACAGAAATACTACCCAATGGGAATTATGAATATTACGCCAATGTGGACTGGATGGGCATGCTTTTTAAGGACCAGTCGTTTGCACAGGACCATAACCTGAATATTTCCGGTGGCAATGAGAAAGCCGATTTCTATGTGTCGGGACGTTTCTATGATTTCGATGGCATGTACAATTTCGATCCGGATACCTATCGCTCCTACAATCTCCGGGCAAAAGGATCATTGCAAGCCTATCCGTGGTTGAAGATTACCAATAACATGGAATTTTCAAATAACCATTATCACATGCCTTATTCAGCGCAGGGCAGGAGCGCCAACATCCAGCGATATATTGAGGTAAATGCATTCCCGAGTTTGCCGATGTACAATCCGGATGGTTCGTATACCCGCGGCGGGGCAGCCACGTTGGGTGCTTTTGCGGATGGTAACAATTACCAGAATAATAACCGGAATCTATTTCGGAATACCGTAGGATTCAACACCGGTTTCTTTGACAACGCCTTCCGCATCAATGGCGATTTTACTTTCCGGTATGATAACCGCGATTTCTTTTGGAAGCGGGTGAAGGTTCCGTATTATCAAAATGCCAATGCCGAATCGCCGTCGTATATGGGAGATGTGAATGGTGTGATTTACGAATGGATGGGACACACCATGTATACTGCCTCCAATCTGTATGCGGAATACGAAAATACCTTCGCTGAGCAACATTATGTAAAAGCGATGGCCGGCTGGAACTACGAGACGTCGGCTTATAAAGCTAACAGTATTGAACGTAATCAATTGCTCCTTGAGGATGCTGAAAGCATCCAGTTGGCCACCGGCGAATCCATCATCCCGGGTGCCAGCGTAACAAACTGGAAAACTGCGGGTACCTTCTTCCGGTTGAATTATGGTTACCGCGATCGTTATTTACTGGAAGTGAATGGACGTTATGATGGTTCATCCCGTTTTCCCGTGGATCAGCAGTGGGGTTTTTTTCCATCGGTTTCGGCGGGATGGCGATTGTCTGAAGAACCATTCTGGAACGTGAGTGAAAAGATTTTCTCTGACATTAAGTTCCGTGGGTCCTATGGGTCATTGGGCAATGGCAACATCGCACCGTATAATTTTTTGGAGCTTTTGAGTATCGGCAGTTCGGGACGCGTGTTGGACGGTGCACTTAATAAAAAAACCAGTGCACCGGCTCCCATTCCTGCCGGACTTACCTGGGAAAAAGCGACTACTAGCGATATCGGGCTGGATTTCGGTATGGTGCAGGGTAAACTGCGCTTCAGCGGCGACTATTACGTGCGGAAAACCACCGACATGTATGTAGCCGGACCTACGTTGCCCGATATATTCGGAGCGACGTCGCCCAAGGGTAACTTCGCCGACATGACCACTAAAGGGTTCGAAGCCACGCTGACGTGGCAGGACCAGTTCGCGCTGGGTAACAAACCTTTCCGTTATCAGGTGCGTGGATCGCTATTTGATTATGTGTCGACAATCGACAAATTCTACAATCCAACCAAGCGATTTACTGATCATTATGCCGGAAAGATTATCGGTGAGCTATGGGGATTCGAGACCGACGGCTTATTCCAATCGGATCCCGATCCCAGCGAATACATCAATACGATTTTTAATGCCTCAGCAGATGCCGTATGGCGTGCGGGCGATTTGAAAATCCGCAACCGCGATGGAAGTGCTGACAATATGATCACGAAAGGTGAGCAAACAGTGGATAACCCGGGCGACATGACAATCATCGGCAATACCGAGCCGCGGTACCAATACGCGTTTACATTAGGAGGCGATTGGAATGGAATCTTCTTTTCGGCATTTTTACAGGGTGTAGGCAAGCAAGATTGGTATCCAGGATCGGAGACGGCCTTCTGGGGGCAATATAACCGGGGGTATAATCAGATGCCGGCATGGCACCTGGGCAATTATTGGACGGAAGATCACCCCGATGCATACCTGCCGCGGTATGCACAGTACAACGGCACACTGGGGTATTCCAATCACGTTCCCAACGACCGTTATTTGCAACGGGTATCCTATTTACGGTTGAGAAGCCTGCAAATAGGCTATACACTGCCACAAGTATGGATGTCGAAAATTGGTATACGGAATGCGCGTATCTATGTCACGGGCGAAAATCTAGCCAGTTGGTCGCCGCTTTACAAGCGGGCCAAGAACTTCATGGATGTGTCATCGGCTATCGGTGATAAAGATTCGGATTTGAACAGCTCGTATAATCAGGGAGATGGCAACAGCTATCCGCTATTAAAAACGGTATCGTTCGGTCTTTCATTCACCTACTAACTTCAAAAAATAAAAACATGAGAAAGTATATCTTGTTTATAGCGGCTACAGTTCTTCTATTTTCCAGCTGTGAAATGGATGAACCGCCGGTCACCCAGACGGATAGGAACGCCATATTCAGTTCGGAGGAAGGGTTAAGGGCTTATTCCATCTCATTTTACGATATGTTTCCCAATGCATCCGATCAGGCCATCGTCGAACAATCGCTAGTAGACTATGGCGCTACCAATACGCTGAGCGGATTTACGTTGCGGAATTCATACAGCGAAAATAATTCTTCGGGCTGGGACGCTGACGATTGGGCAAAGCTTCGCAATGTCAACTATTTTATTGTGAACTGTACCGATCCGGCGGTTCCCGAAGATGTGCGGAACAACTACATCGGTCTTGCCCGTTTTTTCCGGGCCTGGTTTTACTACGGAATGGTACGGCGGTTTGGCGATGTTCCTTGGGTGGATCATCCGTTGGATCCAAGTGAAGAAGAAGCGCTGTATGGCACCCGCGATTCACGGGAATTGGTCATGGAGAAAGTATACGAAGACCTGATGTTTGCCGCCGAAAACATCACCCGAACCGCTGACGCCGCGCAGTCCTCATTGGTAACGAAATGGGTAGCTTATGCATTCACTTCGCGTGTGTCTTTGTTTGAAGGAACATTCCGCAAATATCATAATCTGAATCTGACTACTTCGCCCGAAACGTGGCTGAAAAGAGCAGAAGATGCCGCATATGTGGTGATGCAGGAGTCAGGTAAATCATTAAATGCCGATTATCGTGCATTATTTACGAGCGATGATCCGCCCGCATCGGAAACATTATTGGCGATTGCATCAAGTGCCTCCCTGGGCATTAAGCACAATGCAAATTGGCGGTGGACATCGGAAACCTACGGTACCGGTCTGAACCTGATCCGTCCATTTGTATGCACCTACCTGCAAAAAGACGGGACTCCTTATACTGACCGGGCGGGATGGCAGTATGAAGATTTCTACGATGAATTCCAGAATCGTGACGAGCGGTTGAACGCTTCGCTCCGTTATCCGGGATATACACGCGAAGGGGAGCTTGCTCTGCCCGTATTCAGTGGCTATGCGCGGTTGGGATATCAGCCAATGAAACTCTGTGTAGACGCAACTATTGGCGATAGCCAAACCGAAAGCACGCATGCCATTCAGTTGGTCCGGTTTGGCGAAGTATTGCTGAATTATGCCGAAGCGAAAGCCGAGCAGGGTACGCTTACCGATGCGGACTGGGCCGCAACCATCGGTGCGCTGCGGGCGCGTGCAGGAATTACCGGCGGACTGAATACGAAGCCGACCGTCGTGGACAGTTACCTAAGAGCTACCTATTTTCCCGATATTAACGATCCCGTAATTCTGGAAATCCGCCGTGAGCGAGCCATTGAATTGCTGCTCGAAGGGTTCCGCTTTGACGACCTTCGTCGCTGGAAATCAGGCGATCTCTTTAAAATGAGCTGGACCGGCATGTACATATCGGGTATTAACCAACCGCTGGACGTCGATCACAATGGCACACACGATGTAATTTACTACACCGATGATGCCGGGTTGGCTGCAGCGGAAGCAATTGCAAATAATACCAGCTTATACCGGGTGCGGGTAAGTACCGATCCTGCCGCAGAAATCATTCAGGTACATGCAGCCGGCAATGGTACCGGCTATTACCTGGCATGGTTTACGAACAACGACTCAAAGAAAGTATGGGGACCTAAGCAGTATTTCTATCCGATTCCGGTTGGTGCATTGAACCTGAATCCGCAATTGGAGCAAAATCCAGGTTGGGAGAACGGAGCGACAAACGATGGGAATTAAAGAACTGATTTTTCCGTAAATTAAAATTTGAAAACCCCCTGAAATCAACAAAATTTGCTGTTGAAAAAGGGGGGTTCTTTAACCATTAATTAGCAATGACAATGAACTGTAAAAAAATCATTTATCTCATCTTCCTGATAGTGCCTTGCTGCCACGTGTGGGCTTTTTCCGATTCTACAGCCAGCCATGAACCGCCCACGCAGCTGAAGATACTGTCTTACAATTTACGTTTCGGTGAACTTGCATCACTGGAAGAATTAGCTGCGTTTATTAACGAGCAGAATCCTGATATTGTAGCTTTGCAGGAGGTAGATTGCCGTACCAACCGCGATCGGGCACCACAGCAGCACGGTAAGGATTTCGCTACTGAATTGGGTTTCCGTACGGGCATGATTGCCGCCTACGGTAAAACCATTCCTTATGCCGGCGGTTATTATGGCATTGCCATCTTGTCCAAGTATCCGCTGGCCAAAGTCGAACGTATCTATTTGCCTAAAACGGAAAATGGAAAGGAGCAGCGGGCTATTTTGGTTGCCGATGTCGAGTTTCGAGAAGGGGAATATATTACGTTTGCCAGTACGCACCTGGATTATACCAATACCGAAGAGCGCCAAGTACAAGTCGAAAAGCTGAACAAAGTGCTATTGGCACAGTCCCACCCGGTGATCGTAGCAGGCGACTTCAATGCCAGACCGGATTCCAAGGAAATCAGCGAAGGGATGGCTGCTTGGAAAACGGTCTCCAATGGAGAGCCGACTATACCGGCCAATGCACCTCGTCACACGATTGACTACATTTTCTGTTATCCGAAAGACAAATGGTCCGAAATAGGGGCAACAACTTACCAGATTGGTCTTTCCGATCATTTGCCGATCAGCGCAGTTGTTGAATTGAACCCATGATTTGCAGCGAGAGGCAAAAGCCAGAAGCGCCATGAGATAGAATCCCATGGCGCTTCCTGTTTTATGAAATAACCTGTTAAATTACTCGTCTTTTTTCTCTTCGGCCACATCCGAAGGCTTGGAAGAACCACCGTCTCCCGCCTGTACGTTGACTACAATTTCAGTTTTATCCTTGTCGTAATCAACTTCCAGCGTGTTGCCTTCACTAACCTCACCTTTCAGGATTTCCTCGGCGATGGGGTCTTCCAGGTATTTCTGGATCGCCCGTTTGAGTGGACGCGCTCCGAAATTGCTGTCGAATCCTTTTTCGGCAACAAACTCTTTGGCGGCTTCGGTGAGCTTAATGCTATATCCCAATGCTTGGATACGAACAAAAAGCGACTTCAACTCAATATCGATAATTTTGAAGATATGTTCCTTATCCAGTGAATTGAAGACGATGACGTCATCAATACGGTTCAGGAACTCCGGAGCGAAGGCTCGTTTAAGTGCATTTTCGATAACACTGCGCGAATGCGATTCGGCCTGTTCCGTTTTTGCTGCGGTGGTGAAGCCCACTCCTTGTCCGAAGTCCTTCAACTGGCGGGCTCCAATATTGGAGGTCATGATCAGGATGGTGTTCCTGAAGTCTACCCGGCGGCCCAAACTGTCGGTCAGCTGTCCTTCATCCAATACTTGCAGCAACAAGTTGAATACGTCGGGATGTGCTTTTTCGATTTCGTCCAACAGGACTACTGAATAAGGTTTCCGCCGTACTTTCTCCGTCAGTTGTCCACCTTCTTCGTATCCCACGTATCCCGGAGGCGCACCGACGAGACGGGAGATCGCGAATTTTTCCATGTATTCACTCATGTCGATCTGGATGAGTGAATCTTCACTGTCGAACATGAAACGGGCTAACTCTTTTGCCAGCTCTGTTTTGCCGACGCCGGTAGGACCTAAGAAAATGAAGGAGCCGATTGGTTTTTTCGGATCTTTCAGTCCCGCACGGGTACGTTGAATCGCTTTGACGAGCTTCTTTACGGCTTCGTCCTGGCCGATGATTCGCCCCTTCATCGATTCGCCCATGTTCAACAGCTTTTGGCTGTCAGACTGACCTACTCGCTGCACGGGTATGCCCGTCATCATCGAAACTACTTCGGCCACATTATCTTCCGTTACGGTATACCGTTTGGTTTTCGTTTCCGCTTCCCACGCCGTTTTTTCTTGCTCAAGTTCTTCCAACAACCGTTTTTCCGTATCACGCAATTTAGCTGCTTCCTCGTATTTCTGGCTGCGGACTACCTTGTTTTTCTCGACTTTGATTTCCTCAATTTTCTGTTCAATATCGATGATGCTTTGCGGCACGTGGATATTGGTGAGGTGCACCCGCGATCCGGCTTCGTCCATTGCATCGATCGCCTTGTCGGGCAGGAACCGGTCGGTGATATACCGCGTGGTCAAGGTAACACAAGCCTCAATGGCTTCCGGTGTATAATTGACGTTGTGGTGCTCTTCGTACTTGTCCTTGATGCGATTCAGTATTTCAACGGTCTCGTCGTGCGTAGCAGGTTCGATCATCACTTTTTGGAACCTGCGATCAAGTGCTCCATCTTTTTCGATGTATTGGCGATACTCGTCAAGGGTAGTGGCACCGATGCATTGGATTTCTCCACGAGCCAACGCCGGTTTGAACATATTGGAGGCGTCTAATGATCCAGAGGCACCCCCGGCACCGACGATGGTGTGAATCTCATCGATAAACAAGATGACATCCGGTGATTTCTCCAATTCGTTCATCACTGCCTTCATCCGCTCTTCAAACTGCCCGCGATATTTTGTGCCTGCCACCAGCGAGGCAAGGTCCAGCGTAACTACCCGTTTGTTGAACAGCACCCGCGATACTTTCCGTTGAATGATGCGCAATGCCAATCCTTCGGCGATGGCGGATTTACCCACGCCCGGTTCGCCGATCAAGATGGGATTGTTTTTCTTCCGTCGTGAAAGAATCTGCGAAACCCGTTCGATTTCCTTTTCACGGCCTACGATCGGATCCAGTCGTCCTTCTTCTGCCGCCCTAGTGAGATCGCGGCCAAAGTTATCAAGTACCGGGGTTTTTGATTTGATGTCCGATACCTTCTTAGGTTGATTGAAATGATCTTCCTCTTTAAAGTCATCATCCCCAGCTGTTGAGCCGGAGGCCTGATCGGTAATGCCTGCTTTATGCTGTTCTACATCTGCTTTAAAGACGTCGTAATTAATGTCGTATTGCTGCAGGATTTGCGAGGCGATGTTTTCCTCGTCGCGCAGAATGGATAACAGCAGGTGTTCGGTGCCAATGACGTCACTTTTAAAGATTTTTGCTTCAAGATACGTGATTTTCAACACTTTCTCCGCTTGTTTCGTAAGCGGCATATTGCCGATCGGAGCGCGTGACATCGAAGAACCTTTTACGGCATCCTCGATCGATTTGCGTAGCTCGGTCGTGTCGATCCCTGCATGTTTCAATATCTTGATGGCCATACCGTCTCCTTCACGGATTAAACCCAGCAACAAATGCTCTGTGCCGATGTAATCGTGTTTCAACCTGATAGCTTCTTCCCTGCTGTATGAAATCACATCCTTTACGCGAGGCGAAAATTTTGCTTCCATGAATGTTTACCTTTCTCTTTTTGTATGCTAAGGATGCGATAAATGTAGAAAAAATTATCGCTTGTGCCTTATTATTTTGTGTAACATTTATCAACAATTAAGCCATAGACACAAATATAACATTTTGTCAGTTTTGATAAAAGTATTTATTGCATCATTGTGACTTTCTGCTCAAGCCGCAGAGGGTTTTGCTCAATCGCCGCAAGGGCTCTTTCTGCTCAAGCCGCAGAGGCTCCTACTTTTTTTCCGCAAAAAAGTAGGCAAAAAACTCGCCGCTGTATCCGGCCGCTACCACGGTAGTGCATCTCAGTGCAAGCCGCGGCCGGATAAGGCGGCTTTGGCGGGATACGATGGGGAAGTGCAATAAGTGCACGGAATGGACGTTTGGGGGGGATGGGACGCATTGCAATACATCTCCGTTCGGAGGGGGAACGGCCTTGAAGGATCGGGAAGCAGGGAGCAGCAAAGCATGTGCAGAAACCTGCGTATCAGTAAGAAACAAGCGGATTAGGAAAGCGAAGCGGCTGCAATCCGCGCCGTAAATGCTTTGCAATTAGCCTGCGACCGAGGCTTCACAGCCTTGATTTTTGCCCAGCTTTTGATCAAGCAAAAGCTGGTCGCCTCCGCGGCGAAAGAGCGGAATCCTCGCGGCGATAGAGCGAACTTGCATATCAAGGGTAAGTTAATTAAGTTTGCACGTAAAAACGCAATTACGCAAAAACGAAATATGTCAGACGAGAAAATCATCTTTTCCATGGCGGGGGTAAATAAAGTGTATCCGCCTCAAAAGCAGGTGCTTAAAAACATTTACCTTTCTTTTTTTTATGGGGCCAAAATCGGTGTAATCGGTCTTAATGGCTCGGGGAAATCGTCGCTGCTTAAAATCATTGCCGGTTTGGATACGTCCTATCAGGGAGAGGTGGTGTTTTCGCCCGGTTATTCCGTGGGTTACCTAGCTCAGGAACCTCAGCTGGACCCCCATAAGACGGTAAAGGAAGTGGTCGAAGAAGGAGTAGCCGAAATCACCGCGATCCTGCAGGAATACGAGGAGATTAATGAGAAGTTCGGATTGCCTGAAGTGTACGAAAACGCAGACGAAATGGACAAATTGCTGGCTCGGCAGGGCGAGTTACAGGACAAAATCGACTCCGTGGGCGCCTGGGAATTGGATGCCAAGCTGGAACGTGCGATGGATGCCTTACGCTGTCCTGAACCGGATCGGAAGGTGGACACATTGTCAGGAGGCGAGCGCCGCAGGGTGGCATTATGTCGCTTATTGCTCCAGGAACCGGATGTGCTTTTGCTTGATGAGCCTACTAACCACCTCGATGCGGAGTCTATCGATTGGCTTGAGCAGCATTTACAACAGTATAAGGGAACCGTTATTGCCGTTACCCACGACCGTTATTTCCTTGATAACGTAGCCGGCTGGATACTGGAGCTCGACCGCGGAGAGGGTATTCCGTGGAAAGGGAACTATTCTTCGTGGCTGGATCAAAAAGCGAAACGCCTTGCCCACGAAGAAAAAACGGAAAGTAAACGGCAGAAAACACTGGAACGCGAATTGGAATGGGTGCGCATGGCCCCGAAAGCCCGTCACGCCAAATCCAAAGCCCGTTTGCACAACTACGAAAAACTGGCTTCTGAAGAGACTAAGGAACGGGAAGACAGACTGGAACTTTTCATACCTCCCGGTCCGCGGTTGGGCAACGTCGTGATCGAAGCTCAACAGGTAAGTAAAGCGTATGGCGACCGGATTCTTTTCGAAGGATTGAGCTTTTCGTTGCCTCCGGCGGGTATCGTGGGTATCATTGGCCCCAACGGAGCTGGAAAAACAACGCTTTTCCGGCTTATAACCGGTCAGGAGCAACCCGATAGCGGGACATTCCGCGTGGGCGAAACCGTGGCATTGGGTTATGTGGATCAATTGCACGACGACTTGAATCCTGAAAAAACGGTGTGGGAAAACATCACCGGCGGCAACGAGAATATTTCGTTGGGCAGCCGGATGGTCAATTCCCGGGCATACGTGTCTAAATTCAATTTCAATGGTGGCGACCAGCAGAAAAAGGTCGGTGTACTCTCCGGCGGCGAACGCAACCGTGTTCACTTGGCCATCACCCTGAAAAAAGGCGCCAATGTGCTGCTGCTTGACGAACCAACCAACGACATCGATGTGAACACCCTAAGGGCGTTAGAAGAAGGCCTGGAGAATTTTGGCGGCTGCGCCGTGGTGATTTCGCACGACCGATGGTTCCTTGACCGAATCTGTACGCACATCCTCGCCTTCGAAGGCGATTCCCAAGTGTATTTCTTTGAAGGGAATTATTCGGAATACGAAGAGAATCGCAAAAAGCGTCTGGGCGATATGGCTCCCCAACGTATCCGGTACAAAAAACTGGTAAAGGGATGATGGATACCGCCAAATTACTGAAGGCGATTATCGAAAACGCCATCGATGGAATCATTACCATCGACCGCCACGGTATCGTGGATTCGATCAATCCTGCGGCATCCAATCTTTTCGGATACGAGGCACACGAGGTAATCGGTCATAATGTGTCGATGTTGATGCCCGAACCTGACCACAGCCGGCACGACCAGTACATCCATAATTACCTGGAAACCGGCGTAAAGAAAATCATCGGTATTGGCAGGGAGGTAAGGGGGCTGCGAAAAAATGGGACCACATTTCCGTTTCGACTGGCCGTAAGCGAAGTGCATTATGAAAACAAGATCGCCTTTACGGGCTTTGTGCACGATCTGTCGAAAGAAAAGGAAGCGGAGGAGAAGCTGATCCAACACATGGAGGAATTGGAGGCTACTGTCAGTAACCGCACAAAGGATTTGATTAAATTGGTTTCCGAATTGGAAAAGACCAAATCCGAAGTGAGCCAGTCGCTGGAAAAGGAAAAAGAACTGAACCAACTTAAATCGCGTTTTGTATCGATGGCGTCGCATGAATTCCGGACGCCGCTTAGTGCCGTTCAATTATCAGCCTCGCTGATTGAAAAGTACGCAGAAAAGCCCGATCTAGCTAATGTACTTAAACATACCACTCGGATTAAAAATTCGGTACAGCTACTCACCAGCATCCTGAATGATTTCCTTTCCTTAGAGCGGCTCGAAGCCGGCAAAGTTCTGGCAAAAAACGAGGAGATAAACCTGGTAGAACTTGCGGAAGAAATCACGGAAGAGATGCAGCTAATCTGTAAAGCAAATCAGCATATCGTGTATCAGCATACAGGTTCTGCCGGGAAATTTGCATTGGATGCCAACCTGTTGAAAAATAGTATTATTAATTTGATTTCCAATGCGATTAAGTATTCGGGGGAGAATACATTTATCGAGTTTAATACGGAAATCAGTGACAATACCTGTACAATCATTATAAAAGACGATGGGATTGGCATCCCCGAGGACGAGCAGAAAAGCCTTTTTGAGCCGTTTTTCCGGGCCCACAACACCGGCAACATTCCGGGTACCGGTCTGGGACTCAACATCGTGAAAAGATATGTTTCACTGATGGGAGGGGAGGTGACCTGTCAAAGCGCGCAGGATAAGGGCGCTATTTTTACGCTTACATTCCGCACCATAGCATAGGGAAAAATGGCAACTAAGCAAACAACTGTTTTGATCATCGAAGACAACGATGACATCCGCGAAAACACCAAGGAGATCCTCGAACTCACCGGCTATCAGGTCTATGATGCGCCCGAAGGTAAAACGGGCGTTGAATTGGCACTCAACTATTTACCGGATGTTATCCTATGTGATATCATGATGCCCGAGCTGGATGGATTCGGTGTGTTGTACATGCTATCTAAACATCCACAAGCGGCGACGATACCCTTTATTTTTTTGACGGCCAAATCCGAACGGGCAGACATGCGCAAGGCGATGGAGCTGGGAGCGGATGATTACCTGACCAAACCGTTTGACGACATCGAGTTGTTGAATGCGATTGAGACCCGCCTGAAAAAACGTAAGCAACTGGGGCCAGAAAGTAACCATCTGAAAAACCTGTATCTGAGCGAGAAAGAGCAGGAAGTTTTGTTAAAGGAGCTGGTAAGTGCTTCACGGATAAAGGTATACCGGAAAAAACAGTTTATTTACCAAGAAGGCGATTCGCCATTATATGTATACTATGTCAAAAAAGGAAAAGTACGGCGGTTTCTGCACTACCTGGATGGGCGGGAGCTTTCAACCGATATCCATGCGGCCGACTCCTTTTTTGGCTACGGTGCGGTCTTGCGTCAGGAGCGCTACAGTGACAACGCCGAAACGCTGGAAGACGTGGAGCTGGCCCTGATTGAAAAGGAGCAGTTCTTCGAGCTCCTGTACCGGAAGCCCGGCATCGCCAGCAAGTTTATCAAGTTGCTTTCAGGTAATATTCGGGGCAAGGAGGTTCAGCTTTTGGCCTTCGCTTACGATTCCGTCCGCAAGCGGGTGGCTAACGCACTGATTCATGTGGCCGAGAAGACGTCGGCCGAAACCACGGACGACGAGTGTCTAATCCGCATTTCACGTGATGACCTGGCCTCACTTGCGGGTACTGCCAATGAAACTATCAGCCGGATGCTGGCCGATTTTAAAGACGAAAAACTTATCGCCAAAGAGGGGAATTCCATTCGAATCCTTTCCCTAACAAAACTTCGAAATATCAAGCAGTAAGGTTTGGGATGATGGGTTAACCCACAAATAGCTGTTTGCGAAAGGACAAGCAAACTAAATAAAGTGATCCAAATCACTTTTTATACTGATGGCCTTCAGCTAATGATGTTCCATCGCGGCGTAGCTTTGTGACAGATGGATTTAACGGGGAGTAACATTCCTGAATATACAAATGGACGAATGAAAGCTATCGCCTACAGCATAAAACCACAAGAGAAGGAATATTTGGCAATAGCCAACGGGAAGAAACACGACTTGACATTGATTTCCAATGAATTAAATATTCAGACGGTGTCGTATGCTCAGGGCAAAGAGGTGGTGATTGTATCTTCCTACGATATCCTGAACCGTGAAATGCTATGGGAACTGAAGAACGCAGGCGTGAAAAATATCATTACCCGCTGCCGGAATACCACCCACATTGATCTGAAAGAAGCTGCCCGCATGGGACTGAAAGTAGCCAATGCACCAGACGACGATCAATCTGTAGCGAATATCGCTAAACAGACCATTCGTAATCTGAGTGCTTGGGAATCAGGGAGATGTGTGGGAAGAGCATGTTGTTGTCAGGGCGCTTGCTCCGCAGCGGAGGTTGGAGGCAAATCATCGTATCGATAGGGCAGACATGGCAAATAAATTAGAGGATCTAATACAACGCTACAATGTAGCGGCTCCGCGGTACACAAGTTACCCAACGGTGCCTTACTGGGATCAAGGTACGTGGCATCCCGATCTTTGGGTGGAGCATGTCCGGGCGCAGTTCGATGCATCATCCGGACAGGGCATCAGTCTGTATGTCCACCTACCGTTTTGCGAAAGTTTATGTACCTACTGCGGTTGCAATACGCGGATCACCAAAAATCACGGTGTTGAAGCTCCTTATATCGATACATTGCTGGACGAGTGGCTCCTTTACCGGAATTATCTCGGATCGCAGGAAATCCCCATCCGTGAGCTCCATCTGGGAGGTGGAACACCCACCTTCTTTGCACCACCGCAACTTCATCGACTGATTGACGGACTGCTGCGCAGCAATTGTGTGCCGGCAGATGCTGCATTTTCTTTCGAGGCACATCCGGCAAACACGACAGCCGAACATCTGCAGGTTTTATACAATGAGGGATTCAGAAGATTGAGTCTGGGTATACAGGATTTTGATGTCCGTGTACAACAGCTCATCAACCGCAGACAAACCGAAGCCGACGTATGGCGGGTGATGGAAAATGCCCGCCGTATCGGTTACACCTCCATCAATTTTGATTTGATCTATGGTTTGCCTTTGCAGACCCCCCAAAGTGTGTGCAGCACGGTTGAGAAAGCGCTGGCAATGCGGCCCGACCGTATTTCGTTTTACAGTTACGCACATGTGCCCTGGATGAAACCCGGTCAACGACGTTATACGGAGGCCGATCTACCTGTTGGAAAAGCCAAACTGGATCTCTACCGGTTGGGTAAGGAACTGATCGTGCAGGCCGGATATCGGGATGTGGGGATGGATCATTTCGCCCTGCCGGAAGATGCTCTTTGCCTGGCCGCAAATGCAGGGCAGTTACACCGGAACTTCATGGGCTATACTGACCGCTATACGCCGCTGCTAATCGGACTCGGTGTCTCATCGATCAGCGACTCGTGGACAGCGTTTGCGCAAAACGTAAAAACTGTGGAAGAATACCAGGCGTTGGTCAATACCGGCAAGCTCCCCGTAACCAAAGGGCATGTTCTTTCATCGGGCGACTTAACCGTTAGGAACCATATTCTGGATGTCATGTGCCGCGGAACCACGTTGCTCGATAGGTCTATTCCCCAGTCCGCTCTTATATTGAGCCGGCTGGCACCAATGTTCGATGACGAATTGGTACAACAGGATGGCAATCGGATTACCGTAACCAAACAGGGAGAGGCATTCCTGCGCAATATATGTATGGCCTTCGATGAGCGCCTGCATAAAAAACAGTATACACAGCCTGTTTTCAGTAAAGCTGTATGATCGTATCTAACACCACCCAATGTTACCACTGTGGCGATGCAGTGTCCCATACGGTTTTTGAAGCCGATGGGCATCGGTTCTGCTGCCTGGGGTGTCAGAGCGTCTATCGGATTCTGAGTAGCAGCAATATGCAGCAATATTATCGGTACAACCGTCACCCCGGAAAGAAAAAGAGCGAGGTTTCCACACGTTATGAATACCTCGACGAGGCAACGCTAACCGATAAATTGATCGACTTCAGAAACGATGAAATTACGATCGCAACCTTCTATATCCCATCCATTCATTGCAGCTCCTGTGTCTGGTTACTCGAACATTTGTATAAGCTTAATCCGGCGATCGTGGTGTCGCGGAGTGACTTCTTGAAAAAACAGGTAAATATTACGTTTAAGCATACGGAGCTCACGCTGCGTGGATTGGTGGAACTGCTGGTGGATATCGGTTACGAACCCAAGATTACGCTTCAGGATGTAATCAAGGAAGGGCAGAAGTTTTCGCAAAAAGGGTTGATTGCCAAGATTGCGGTGGCCGGGTTTTGCTTCGGGAATTCGATGATGTTGAGTTTTCCGGAGTATTTTGGCATGGGAACCTTCGAAGCACACTATGCCAAGATTTTTGGCTGGATGAACCTGGGTTTTTCGTTGCCCGTATTGCTTTATAGCGGGCGGGATTATTTCCGGTCTGCTTGGCAAAGTCTGCGGCATAAGACACTTAACCTCGATGTTCCCCTGGCGCTCGGCATTGCGGTGCTGTTTGCCCGGACGGCGTGGGAAGTGTTGTCTGTTTCAGGGCCCGGTTTTGCCGACACGCTCTGCGGCTTGGTTTTTTTTCTGCTGGTGGGGCGATGGATACAGCAGCGGACCTATCATCACTTATCCTTTGAGCGTGATTACCGCTCGTATTTCCCGGTAGCTGTGACACGGCTCAGCGAAGACGGACCGAAACCAGTACCTCTGGCGGATATTCAGGTCGGCGACCGCCTGCTTATCCGTAACAACGAAATCGTGCCGGCAGATGCCATTTTGCTGAATGGGCAAGCAGCGGTCGATTTCAGTTTTGTGACCGGAGAATCGGAACCTGTTCAGAAGGTGCTCGGCGAGATCATTTATGCGGGCGGGCGGCAAACCGGCGAGGCCATCGAGCTGGAAGTGGTCAAGGCGGTCTCACAAAGCTACCTAACCCGACTTTGGAATAACGAAGCATTCAAACCGCATGAACTGAATTTCCGCACGTTCAGCAATACGGTGAGCCGGTATTTTACGGTGGTGTTGCTGGGAGTAGCTTTCGCTGCCATGGTTTTTTGGGTTTTTGCGGGCGATACGGCTCGTGCTTGGGGAGCGTTTACCGCGGTATTGATCATCGCATGCCCCTGCGCGTTGGCATTGAGCAGCCCGTTTACGCTTTCTGCTGCATTGAGTATATTCGACAAAAACCGATTTTACATAAAAAATACAGCGGCTATCGAACAATTGGCAGCCATAGATTGCATCGTGTTTGATAAGACGGGGACCATTTCTTCGCCCGTGGCATCGCGGATGCGGTTTGAGGGAAATCTGTTGACCGACGAATTGGCCCTGGTGGTGGCCGCGTGCAAAAACTCCAATCACCCGCTGAGCCGGGAGTTGGTCAAATGGGCTGCTCCCAACGTGTCTGGATCTGTGCCTGTGAACCAATACTGCGAGGTTGCGGGCAGGGGTATCGAAGCCGTCGTGGCAAATCGCAGTGTACGCGTCGGAAATGCTGCATTTACAGGGGTGCCTAGCGGTGGAGGAACGGGTAGCAGGGTCTATGTGTCGATAGACGATGAGGTGAAGGGATGTTTTCTGGCAGAGCAGCCCTGGCGGGAAAACTTGCACGTAGTATTGGGTGAACTAGCGGCAGGGTGCCACCTGCACCTGATTTCCGGAGACAACGACAAAGAAAAAGCTCTGTTGCGCGGTATATTCCCGCCGCAGGCCGACCTGTTGTTTAATCAATTGCCCGTCGAAAAAATGGAATACATCCAGTCATTGCAGGCACAAAGTCATCGCGTATGCATGTTGGGCGATGGACTTAACGATGCCGGAGCACTAAAGCAGGCCAACCTGGGAATTGCGGTAAGTGATGACATCAATAACTTCTCGCCGGGATGCGATGCCATCCTCGACGGACGGTCGTTTGTAAAACTACCCCGCTTTTTACGGTTTGCCAAAGACGCAGTCAAGATTATTCACCTGAGCTTTGGCATCTCCCTTACCTACAATTTGGTCGGACTGAGTTTTGCGGTGAACGGAACCATGTCGCCTTTGTTTGCGGCGGTGCTGATGCCATTGAGTACGGTCACTATTATCGGTTTTACGACCGTTGCCACGCACCTGTATGCAACAAAAAATCAATTAATTAAGAGACAATGAGTGCCATTTTTTTCCTCATCGGTTGCAGTGTCTTTATCGCACTCATTTTTTTGGTAGCTTTTTTCTGGGCCAACAAGACCGGGCAGCACGATGATACGTATACGCCTTCGGTAAGGATACTGTTTGAGGACGAAGTACAGGAAGAGACGGAGACGTTACCGAAGGAAAGTTAAAGCAAACCCTTGAGGTTTATAGTAATAGATTTACCAATGCGGTCCACTCTTCTTCCAATGTTACATCCGGCCGCTGTCGTCCCGCCCGTCGGTACCAATAGTCTGCATTCCATAAATCACCTTCTTTCCGGTGTAAGTATGCGTGTACGTGTGCCGACTGGCGGTCATCCAGATCATTGACGAGATCGTGGGCATGCTCCCAATCGCCCTTACCATCGTACCATAAGGCTTCCTGTTGTACGGTAAGCCCTATTGGGGGCAAATTCTGTTTTAAGGATTCGTTGAAGGTGTCAATGTTCATGTCGAGTTCGCTACCATCCAAAGGTAGAAATTTTAATGCAAATAGTGATCACCATTACTTTTAAACCCAATTCCAATCACTCGACTGACACTGCCATGACGCTAATTTTACGGCGGAACCTGCATGAGCTGCCGTTCAAAAAAAAATGATTAAAAACGGCTCATGCAAGCTTTATCACCGAAAAAGAACAAATTAAATCAGATGAAAAAACAACTAGAGCAATGCAGCTAACTAAATTCAATTACGACAACAAAATAGTCAGAAATTTTGGCATCGCCACCATTGTATGGGGTATTGTCGGGATGTCTGTGGGCCTGCTGATAGCCATACAGCTAGTATGGCCGTTCATGAACTTCGAACTGCAATACACCACATTCGGGCGTGTGCGCCCGCTGCATACCAATGCCGTCATTTTTGCATTTGTGGGCAATGCCATCTTCATGGGGGTGTATTACTCGTTGCAACGGCTGCTCAAGGCCCGGATGTATAGCGACTTCCTGAGCCGGGTGCATTTCTGGGGTTGGCAGCTCATCATCCTCGCGGCAGCGATCACATTGCCCTTGGGTCTCACTACCTCCCACGAATATGCAGAGCTTGAATGGCCCATCGATATCGGCCTAACCATTATCTGGGTAGTTTTCGGTATCAATATGTTCGGTACCATCATCAAGCGACGTGAGCGGCATATGTATGTAGCCATTTGGTTTTACATCGCCACCTTCGTCACCGTCGCGGTATTGCACATTGTCAATTCGGTACAGCTGCCCGTTTCGATGTGGAAGAGTTATTACCTGTATGCGGGCGTACAGGACGCATTGGTACAATGGTGGTATGGGCATAATGCCGTGGCATTTTTCCTTACGACACCCTACCTGGGTATGATGTATTACTTCTTACCCAAGATGGCCAACCGGCCGATTTACTCGTATAAACTGAGTATTCTACACTTTTGGTCACTGATTTTCATCTACATCTGGGCCGGCCCGCACCACCTGTTATACACTTCATTGCCGGGGTGGGTGCAATCGCTTGGTGTAGCATTTTCAGTGATGCTCATCGCACCAAGCTGGGGCGGCATGATCAATGGGCTACTCACGCTGCGCGGCGCTTGGGATAAAGTGCGTACCGATCCGACGTTAAAATTCATGGTCGTAGCGCTTACCGCCTATGGTATGGCCACCTTCGAAGGGCCGATGCTTTCGCTGAAACAGGTGAATGCCATTGCGCACTTCACCGATTGGATCGTGGCACACGTGCACGTTGGAGCGCTGGGATGGAACGGCTTCATGACGTTCGCCATCCTTTATTGGCTGATACCGCGGATTTATAAAACCGAGCTGTATTCGAAAAAGCTGGCTTCCGCACATTTCTGGATCGGTACGCTGGGTATCCTTTTCTACGCGATTCCGATGTATTGGGCCGCTGTGGTGCAAGGGCTGATGTGGAAAGAATTTACACCTGAAGGTGTATTGAAATACCCAAATTTTCTGGCAACCACCCTTCAGATCATTCCCATGCATTTATTGCGGGCCATAGGTGGTACGCTTTACTTGTCCGGTGTAATTCTGATGACCTATAACCTGGTGAAAACCATGAGACAGGGACGGCTATTGGCCAATGAACCGGCAGAAGCACCCGAACTAGTGCCGGTGGTAGTCAACGAACGCGCACCGCACCGCAGACTGGAGCGCAAGCCCATCTTGTTTATGGCATTGGCATTGATTACCATTCTCATCGGGGGCATGGTACAGATGATGCCTACATTTATGATTTCATCCAACGTACCCACCATCGCCAGCGTACAGCCCTATACCGCATTGGAGTTACAGGGCCGTGATTTGTACATCCGTGAGGGGTGTGTCAACTGCCATACACAGACCGTCCGTCCATTCCGCTCAGAAACCGTGCGCTATGGGGACTATAGCAAGGCCGGCGAATTTGTCTACGACCATCCGTTCCTTTGGGGGTCAAAGCGGACGGGGCCAGATCTCCATCGTATAGGCAAAAAATATCCCCATAAATGGCATTTCGACCACATGCTCGACCCTACCATTACCTCACCGGGAAGTATCATGCCTCCCTATCCCTGGCTGATCGAGCAGCGATTGGACACGGCTGCAACCAAAGCCAAGCTGAACGCGATGCGGCTATTGGGAGTACCGTACACGGATGCGGATATCAACGCTGCGAATGCCGATCTCAGGGAGCAGGCCGAAGGCATTGCCACAGACCTCAGTCAGCAGGGTGTAGACGTGCGAGCAGACCGTGAAATCATTGCGTTGATCGCTTACCTGCAACGACTGGGAACGGATATTAACGTGCCCGTCGGAACGGCAACAAATGAATAACCTACTAAAATACAAACGATGTTTAAGCAAATAACGGATTTAAGCGGCAATGAGTGGTATCTCATTGCGTCGCTGTGGATTTTCCTCGTCTTCTTCATAGCAGTGGGCATCATGCTGTTCCGTATGCCGAAAGAGGATGTCAACTACATGAAAGGATTGCCCGTGGATGAAGCGGAGAAGCCAAACGATGATTTAACAAACTAAATGCAGCAGACCATGAAACTAATTTTCATAGATTCTTCCAACGATATCCTTATTGTTGCGCTCATTGTGGTAATGGCCGTTGTATTGGCTGCAGCATGGGTGGTGTTAAGGGCGATGCGTACCATGCTGCATATCCTAATTCCGCATGCGTTGGAAGCAGAAAAGTCTAACCTGACCGAGGCTAAGACCGCCCGGCGGAATCGGCGTCGGCAGTGGTGGAACAAGCTGATGGGGCCACGTCCCTTAGCGGAAGAAAAAGATCTGGTGATTGACCACGAGTATGATGGCATTAAAGAGCTAGATAATCCGGTTCCTGCCTGGTTTAATGGTATGTTTTATGGCAGTATGGTGTTTGCTGCGGTCTATTTGTGTGTGTACCATGTGTTTGGCTGGGGACCCAATCAAGACCAGGAATATGCCCAAGAGATGGAGCGGGCGGAGCAAGCCAGACAGGAGTGGCTGGCACAGGCAGCGGACAACGTCGATGAAAACACCGTGGCGATAGATGCAAGCCCCGAAACTGTAGCGGCTGGAATGGCCATCTTTACCCAGAATTGCATTGCCTGCCATGGGGGCGCGGGAGAAGGGGGGATCGGGCCAAATCTAACGGATGACTACTGGCTTCATGGCGGCGAGGTACAGGACATATTTAAAGTGATTAAGTACGGAGTATTGGATAAGGGTATGGTACCTTGGGAACAGAGCCTAACACCGGCTCAGATTGCTGAGGTAACTAATTACATCCTTACGCTCCGCGGGACAAACCCACCGAATGCAAAGGAACCACAGGGAAACAAGGTGGAGTATGGCGCAAAGCAGGGCGATGCGGAAGCGGAAGTTGCCGAAACAGCCGGATAAACGAGGGGAAGGAACGTCATGGGGACAACAGTCACGGGGTCAAAACCCAAACGCAACTGGATTTATGCCAAGAAACCGGCTGGCAGCTGGTTCAATCGCCGGCAGTGGTTTGGCTACTCGCTTTTGGTATTTTTTATTGCCGCACCCTTCATCAAAATAGGTGGCGAGCCGTTCTTGCTGTTCAATATTGTTGATCGTAAGTTTGTGCTGTTCGGAAATGTATTCTGGCCGCAGGATTTGCATATTTTCGTGTTTGGGATGCTGATTGCTATGGTATGCATCGTCCTGTTTACAGTGGTTTATGGTCGCGTGTGGTGCGGTTGGGCTTGTCCCCAAACCATCTTCATGGAGTTGATTTTCCGGCGGATCGAATATTGGATTGAGGGCGACTGGTTGCAGCAGAAAAAGTTAAATCAGGGGCCCAATACGACTGTCAAATATGTTAAGAAAATCACGAAGCATACGGTCTTCTTGTTCATATCTTTTTTGATCTCCAATATTTTCCTGGCCTACCTCATTGGTGTTGACCAGCTTTGGAAGATCACGGCAGATCCGGTGAGCCAGCATCTGGGTGGATTTGTTTCAATTGTCTTGTTTACGTTGGTGTTCTATGGCGTATTCGCTTATCTACGGGAAATTGTTTGCACAACGATCTGTCCGTACGGCAGGCTGCAAGGTGTGCTGTTAGATGACCAAAGCATCACCATTGCATATGACCATCGTCGGGGTGAGCCGCGCGGTCATCGGAGAAAGGGAGTTACACAGACCATCGGCGATTGCGTAGACTGTAACCTTTGTGTTCAGGTATGCCCAACGGGCATTGATATCCGGAATGGTTTACAGATGGAATGTGTAAGCTGTACGGCCTGCATCGATGCGTGTGATGAGGTCATGGAAAAATTAGATCGTCCCAAGCGCCTGATCGGCTTTTATTCCGTAAGTGAAATTGAAGGCAGCAGAAAAAAATCGGGAAATGGCCGCGCCATTGCCTATACCGTGGTACTTGCCGTTTTGGTGACGGTGTTTGGATGGCTTATTTTCAGTCGTTCGCAGGTCGACGGTACGCTGTTGCGTGCAAAAGGCAGCAGCTATCAGGTCCATGAAGATGGCACGGTGAGCAACCTCTATAGCTTGGAGCTGATCAATAAAACCAGTAGTGACATACCCTTTACATTGGACGCACTGGACGGAAATATGACCGTTCGGGTAGTTAATCCGCTGGTTGAACTCAAGAGTGGCGCCACGGCACAACTTACTTTTTTTCTTGTTAGTCCACAGCAGTCGGTGAAGACTTACAAAACCGATGTGAAAATCGGTGTGGTATCCAACGGAAAAGTAATCGAGACGATGAAAACCACCTTTGTAGCCCCGCCGAAATAGTCTGATGGTGTGGCGATGTAAAGATGTGCAGATTTAAGGATTTGAATATAAAAAATGAACTGGGGAACGAAAATAGCATTGGCACTGGCACTCTTCATGGCATTGATTGTGTCGTTTGGTGTTTACATGGTGAGCAAGGATACCGATTCGCTGGTCGCGGAGGATTATTACGAGCGCGGTTTGAATTACGATCGCTTGCGTAGCACGGATTCCATGTATCCGTATCGGGATACCGTGTTGGTTGCACCCAAGCAGTAAACGAATATGACTTATCACACATTGGCATTTTTTATGGGACTGTTTGGTAGCCTTCACTGTGTGGCGATGTGTGGACCGTTGGTCTTGACGTTGTCCGCTGGAAAGCCCAGTACACCCGGGAAGGTGCTTGCTAATAAAGTACTTTACCAAGTGGGGCGTGTCGTAATGTATGGGCTGCTTGGGCTGGCCATCGGTGTCGTTGGCCACTTGTTTGCTATTAAAGGTTGGCAACGGGGGATCACATTTGTTACCGGGTTTTTGCTCGTCGGCATAGGATTATTTTTACTTTTTGGTAAACGACTTCACGGATTTGCCCGCTTGCAACAGCGTTTGGTCAATCCGTTGACACGGTGGGTCGGCCATTGGCTTTATCGGCCGGGTGGGCATCTTGTTGTAGGGATGCTGAACGGCCTGTTGCCCTGCGGTATGGTGTATATGGCGTTAGCAGCTGCGCTGAGCGCCGACTCGGTGGGGGGCGGAGGGCTGTTTATGCTGCTATTCGGATTGGGTACCTGGCCGGCCATGTTGTCGGTATCCTTACTGGGTAGCTTCACCAAATCCCGTATCCGGTTCAACTTCGCATTTTGGTTGCCCTTGATTTACCTATTAATGGGCGGGTGGTTCCTATTGCGTGGGGCTAACCTCCATATCCCTTACCTAAGTCCGTTGATTTACCCGAAAGGGGCTGTCGTCTGCGGCGTGACAGAATGATGCGGTGGTTGGCAACCGACAGGCGATGATGAATATATTTGCAGTAGGTATAGCTTAGATAGCCCATAGCGTTCGGTGGAACGCAATATTAGCCAATTACAAAAAGCCCGGAAATTATGTCGTATCGGGCCGGCTTACCGACTTGAAATACGCCCAGATTACATCTTCGGTAAATCCTCCATAACGTAATCAATCCAGTTTTCCTGCTCTCCGTTGATAATAATTTGTGGAGTAAACCCTGTTTTGTCGATCGGATTCTCATCCGTCCAAACGGATTTTTCAATGGGTATGTAAAGATGGAACGCATCAAATGGAAGTTTTGTGGGATTTGACATACCTGCATAATCCATCATTCCGATTGTAGGCCGACCATAGGTGATCACTTTTTTGCTTTGCCTAGCTAAATAGAAGAAATATTCCGTTGAACTTCCACCGAACTCATCTACCAGTATTGCGACCTTTGCGGGTCGTGTTAGGACGGAATCCAACGGAAAGCTTACGCTGGGTAGCGGGTAGAATGTTTCGGTGGTTTCCGGCAATTCCCTGTAAGTCTCTTTATACCGGTTCAGTATTTCTTCGGGAAAGTATTTTTTGTAGTCTTCGGGTATCGGATGGTTAGCAAAGGCATCTAGATCCTGAAGCTTCTTGGATACGTTCTCTTTCGAAACCCGGAGGTAGGTTTCTCCCTGATCGATTTGATTGGTGGCTAAATAGGGAATTAAGCTCACCCAGCCTGAGCTGCCGCCGCCATTGCCCCTGAGGTCAATAATAAGATATTTCGTGTTTTTGATGGCTGAATCGCTCTCCGTAACAAGTTGGTGAATAGCACCTTCGTTGTTTTCGAAAGTCGGGATTTTAAGATAGCTGAAATCGGCATTTAATTTTTTGAACAGCAGCCCGTTGTTATTCCCACGCCAACTTTCAAGTTCTTCGGTCTCGTCTTTGGAGAGGGCCGCGCCTGTTTTTGCCCAAAGTTGGAAATTCCATATTCTCAGTAAATTGCCTGTTTTTTTTGCCGGGATATCGATGTTGATATTTCGGTTGTATAATTTAGTTGAAAAATCATTTCTATTTTTCGTCAACGTAAAGTAAACAAAACCTTTCGGGAAATGGTCGTTTTCCGAAGACCGTTTTACAGCTTTATAGGTATTTTCCCCGTGCCTGATAATGGAAATTTCCGTGTTGTTGACATCTCTCCAAATACCTTCAATTGAATGATCACCAGTTTGTCCTAATCGGCTATCCATTCGGTCTATGTCGCTAATTACGGAACTATCGATTTCGGCGTTATATTCAATCCTAAAGTGTTTGTCATAAAAGAAATTCACGTATTCTTTCAATAATAAATAGCAATCCAAGGGTGTATCCGTATCGATTGCCTTTATTTTCAGATTGTTTTTTAGTTGATCATACGGTGTCTTATTTGCAGGTTTTATTTTGTCGGGGAAACCGGCATAATTTTCTTCGGTTTTTAGAATGGCCTCTTGGAGGTTATCCAGGCAATTGCACGGCTCTTGCCCGAAAGTAAGGCATGAAACGAAGATTGCAGCGATTAAGAGTGAATGCTTAACTTTCATCGGATCTACAATTGAAAAGGTTTGTTTTACGTAATACTACCAATCGAAATTACATAAAATTCCGATAAATTGGATTCCAGGTGCTTCCTAATGATGTCCGTCGGGAAATTAATAATGTTTAAGGTCAGTTGAGTGGCCTATCAACGGGTGGCGATCTTTAATTATTTTCTTCATTATCATTTATCTGATAAACTTTACAACATATCTTAAAAAGCTATATTTGCAGACATAAATCTATTATGTGTATATGGTTTCAGGGCAACATATGGAAGAGCGTGATTTGCTTGCCCGGCTCAGGGAAGGCGATCATCAGGCATTTCAGGCTCTCTACCACCGTTATAAACTTCGTCTAGCCGGTAGCCTGCTGCGCATGTTGAAATCGCCAGATTGGGTGGAAGAAGTGCTGCAGGATCTTTTCATGCGCTTGTGGGTGCATCGAGCGGAAATCGACCCGGAGCGCCCGATTAAAGCCTATTTATTTCGGATAGCCGAAAACCTGGTGCGCGATGTGTTCCGACAGACCGCCCGGAGCCAACAGATGCAGCAGGAGCTCGTGCACGTTATGGGGCATGCCTATCTTCATGTAGAAGAACAGCTGCTTTCGAGCGAGTTGGCAGAAGAACTGCGCATCGCAATAGACCTCCTGCCACCAAAGAGGCGTGAGGTATATAGGCTATGTAAACTGGAATCGAAGAGTTACGAGGAAGTTGGCCAACTGCTCAAAATCAGCCCCGGTACTATAAATGACCACATCAAGAAAGCCAACTCGTTTTTACGCCGTCACTTGGCACAGCACGCCGAGCTAAGCGGTATGCTGCTGGTATGGTGCTTGTTGTACCCATTGGTCTAAAAATATTTTACTGGTTTACAGTTTGTTGTATTTTTTTTGCTTGGCGCAGCACCTGCTTAGGCGTACAGGTGCGTATTATAGAAAACGAGTAACGAATAAAGTGGCCAATAAAACGCATATCGTCGGGCTTTTCATTAAATACCTGAACGGGACCATCCGTCCGGCGGAATTGACGGAGTTATTACTGTATTTCGAGAAGTCGCAGGAGGGGGACGACCTTACCCCGCTCATCCAGCAGGAATTGAACGATACAGCGATCGATGATACGTCGTTAAAAGACATCGTCGATAAAGTGGAGACCAAACTATTTGCCGAGACGATGCCAACGGATCTGCCGGCCGCTACCGGCCGTTCAAAAGAGACTTTTCGTCGTGTGTGGTGGCTCAGCGCCGCTGCCGCAGCGATTGTTTTCATGGGGCTGAGCTGGTTTTTCTGGAATCAGCCATCCGGAAAGAAAGCAGCATTGGCGGCCTTGGAAGCGGATATCGCCCCAGGCTCAAATCGGGCTACACTGACACTTTCCAATGGGCGAACCATTGATTTGAGTACCGACCAATCCGGTATTGTCATGGATGAAGAAATCTCCTATGCAGACGGCAGTTTGGTGGCAGGGCAGGAACCCAATAAGAAAAGTGTGGTGCCCGCCGCTTCGCAATTAACACTGACGACTCCAAAGGGGGGCACCTACCGCATCCGGTTGCCCGATGGTACCGACGTGTGGCTCAACGCGGCGTCTACCTTGAAGTATCCTTCCAAATTTGACGAACGCGAGCGGGTCGTGGAACTAACCGGCGAAGCATATTTTGACGTACAGCACGCGGACGGTCTCCCGGCCGGTAAATCCGGGCGCGCTTGGCCATTTCGGGTTATCACTAACGGCCAGGAAGTAGAAGTGCTGGGTACCGAATTTAATATTACGGCTTATGGGGATGAGCAGGCCGTAAAGACCACCTTGGTAAACGGGCGTATAGGGGTTTCAACGGCCGATAAAAAACCGCCCCGAATCCTGGCGCCCGGCCAGCAATTGACGAATAGAAATGGAGACATCCGGATTACTACGGTTGATGTGAGTGACTATACCGCCTGGAAAGAAGGGCAATTTGTCTTTTATGGAACATCATTCCCCGAATTAGTCAAGCAGATAGAAAGATGGTACGACGTGTCTTTTGAAATCACCGTACCGGTTCAGGAAGTGGAGCTGTGGGGAACCGTGTCTCGCGAGGTAATGCTTTCGCAGATATTGCATGTAATCGCACTGAATACATCGTTAAAATTTACTAGAGAAGGGAGGCACATTATGGTTCATCATTAATTACAGAAATTTTTTGCCAAAAAAATGCCGGAAGTGCGGCTATCACCCCCGGCGTGATACATGGCAAATATTCAAAAACCGATTAGTAACTGAATTATTTAACCTGCGATACAAACTTACTAAAAACCCGGTGATAAAAGGATAACACAGGGCTGGCACCGTAACGTTGCGTATCGAGAATAACGAAAATTTATGCATGGTCAATTGCATGCGGGATTGCTCCCGAAACGTGAGGGCAATCCGCATAGTGGCTTTGGATGTAGGCATCCAAACGTTTATTATATCTTAATGATGAAATTAACAGTGTTGCTGATACTGGCTTTTACCTTTCAGGTGTCTGCCTTCACGTATGCACAACGTATCAATCTTCATGTCAAAGAAGCGTCGCTGGCGGATATATTGAAACATGTTCAAAGGCAAAGTGGATATAATTTCCTCTTCAATAACAGGTATCTCAAGAATACTAAACCTGTAACCGTTGACATTCAGGACAAATCCATCGAGGAAGCACTCTCGCTGATTTTTGCCGATCAACCGTATAACTTCCAGATCGAAGGCGATATCATTACGTTGATCCCAAAAACAACCTCCGGGGCGGACCCCGCGGCAAGCGATAACCTACAACGGGTTGTGCAGGGGCAGGTCACCGATTCATTGGGTACGCCATTGGAAGGGGTGTCGGTGTTAGTCCAGGGTACATCAAAAGGAGTCGCTACAGACAGCGGGGGCAGATACCAGATCGCCGCCGCCGCCGATGAGGTCTTGGTATTCAGATTAGTGGGCTACGGTGTGCAAACGATTGCTGCAAGCCGCCAGTCGGCCATGGATGTGGTGCTTTTGCCCGAATCTGCAGATTTGGACGAGGTTGTGGTCGTAGGCTACGGCACCCAGCGGAAGGTAAACCTCACCGGTTCGGTCTCATCGGTCAATTTCGAAAAAGGAGGCATGCAATCCCGGCCGCTGCAGAATGTTTCCTCGGCGCTGGCCGGGATGGCGGCAGGGCTCAACGTGAACCTCAGTAACGGACATCCGGGCGCACCTGCCTCCGTGAAAGTGCGGGGGGTCGGCTCCCTGAATGCAGGCCAGGATCCGCTCATTGTCATTGACGGGCAGGTGGGCGATATCAACGCGGTGAACCCGAGCGACGTAGCCTCGGTCTCCGTATTAAAAGATGCTGCTTCTGCCGCTATATACGGTTCAAGGGCGTCTAACGGAGTGATTCTCGTGACCACGAAAACCGGACAAAACAGCGACGGAAAAGTGAGCTTTAACTACAACGGAAATGTAGGGAAAACCGATGCCGCCCGTGTATTTGATATCATAGACAATACGGTAGATCAAATGGAACTCATCAATCTGGTGCAACGGAATTCAGGCATCCAGCCCTCCTACAGCGATGAGCGGATCAATGAATGGCGAGAAGGGTCAATTTCCGATCCGCTGCTGTACCCCAATACCAACTGGTGGGATGCCCTGCTTAGCAGCGGAATCATGCAGACGCACAATTTATCTGCTCGCGGCGGAAACAGCCGTATTAATTTCTTCACCTCCATGGGCTACCTGCAAAATGGGGGTACCATTCCCAATACCGGAATGGATCGGTACAATTTCCGCAATAACCTTTCTTACAAAGTAAACGATTGGCTGGAGCTGGGAAATATCCTCACCGCACTGTATAGCGAGAGTGATCCCGGTACAGACGGTTCTATTTTCCAGTGGTTCGAAACGCTCACACCCGGTACCTTGCCGAAACATCCGGATGGACGGTATGGGCTATCGATGACCGGAGGCTCCGAATTTTCTGCCAATAACCCTTTGCGTGCTGCAGAAACCCAGCTGGGCGAGAATGCGACGCAGCGCTATACAGGCAAATTCTTCGCAAAACTGACACCACTGGAAGGATTAACCCTTACCGGAAGTTACTTTGTCGATTTTTATAACTATAACAATTGGACGAGCAACCGGCCGGTTGATACCTGGGATTTCCAGACCAACACCATCGGGCTTGCCGCATCGCCCACCATCGGAATCGGCAACTCGTTCTCGAAAAACCGCCGGTCAGTGGTCGATCTCTTCGGCAATTATGAACGATCGTTCGGAAACCATCACTTTACGCTACTGGCTGGATATAATCAGGAATATTACCGCACGGATGCGTTCAGTGCTTCCAAAATCGACCTGTATAGCTTGGACATACCGGTGTTGGATGCGGCAGCTACCGTGCAGTCTGCCAGTGGCAATGCCAATGACTTTGCCATGCGCTCGTATTTCGGGCGTCTGAATTATAGTTTTGATGACAGGTACCTCCTGGAAGTCAATATCCGGACTGACGGGTCTTCCCGCTTCAGCCCCGGCAACCGGTGGGGTACGTTCCCTTCGGCCTCGGCGGGATGGAACCTTTCTAACGAGTCTTTCTGGGCACCGTTGCAGGCAACCATCGACCAGTTCAAACTGCGGGCTTCTTATGGCAGGCTCGGGAATAACGGAATCGGCAACTACGATTGGCAAAGTGTGTACCGTGCGGCCAATTACAGCTTCAACGGTACCATCACCAAAGGGCTCGCGCCCACCGCATTTGCGAACGCCGGTATTACTTGGGAAACGACTGATGTAATGGATATTGGTATGGATATGCGCCTGTTCCAATCACTGAGCCTCAGTGTAGACTATTATAATAAATTGACCCACGGCATCCTGGCGCGTGTGCCTATCCCGTTTGTAAACGGGGGGTTGGAAGCACCGCTGATAAACAGTGCAAAGGTACGTAACAGCGGGGTCGAAGCCGAGGTAAGCTTCCAGAAGCAGTTTAATGCGTTTTCGCTGTTTGTTGGGCTAAACGGTGCACTCAACAACAACGTGATTGAAAGTTATAAAGGGGACTACCTCGAACCGCATGGCCAAGGGGTCTGGACGGAAGGCCAGCCCATCGGAAAGTTTTGGTTGAGGCAGGTAGACCACATTGTGCAGGACCAAGCCGAAATCGATGCGCTGGTTGACGACGGATGGGTTTTCCGCCCTTCGACCCCCGGCCCGGGCGACTTTTTATACCGGGATGCCGACGGAAACAAGACGGTCGATGACAACGACCGGACGCTAATGGGGAATCCGCTGCCCAAATTTACGTATGGCGGTACGCTCAATGCCGAATACAAAGGGTTTGATCTGCTCGCGCAGTTTAACGGTGTTGCGGGTTGGGACAAATACTTAACTTCTCCGACGTTTACGCTGTTACGCCCGATCAACGGGGTATTAGCCGCGCCTAAATTCCTGGATTCGTGGACCGAGGACAACCCGAGTACCACCATCCCAAAACTGTATAACAGCGACCCGAAAAATAACCAGATATCCGATTATTACCTGCAGAGCGCCAGCTATTTCCGTATTAAGGCGCTTCAGCTGGGGTACACGTTGCCCGCAACGTGGGTAGAACGGGCTAAGATTTCCAATGTGCGGCTATACGTCAATTTGGAAAACTACTTTACGTTTACCGGGTGGGAAGGACTTGATCCCGAGTCGGGCGGGGTTACCTACCCGCAGATGAAGACCTTGTCTTTCGGATTGAATTTTGGGTTTTAACATATAATTTGTTTGAAATGAAGAAATTAGTTTATTTCTTGCTGGTAGGGATGCTTACCGCCTGTCAGGACGGTTTTCTGGATAGGCAGCCTTACGACTCGTTGTCGAGTGAAAACGCTTGGATATCTGACGATAATGCCACGATAGCCATCAACGGGATTTACAACGCCATGAACAGCGACGATAACCTCGCGGGCTATTTTTATATTTTTACAAACATCGGTCCCGATGGCTACGGTTATTTCCGCGACGAAAGCATCCAGCGGGGCCTTTCCACCAACCGGACGGGTCTGTATCTCAATACGTACAAGGGGCTTTACCGCGTCATCAAATATACCAATGATGCCATTGCCAATCTGACAGACAATACCCACCTCACTCCGGAGCTGGCCAGCCAGCTTTTGGGAGAGGCTAAGTTTATGCGGGGGCTATCGTACTTTTATCTGTGGCAGCTTTATGGCGGGGTAATTATTTTGGACCAACCGCTGGATCCCGCAGATACCTACCTCCCGCGCAATTCGGCGGAAGAGGTAAGGGACTTTGTCATTGCGGATTTTCAGGATGCGATTGAACGGTTGCCCGTCGTCCGCACCGGCGGAGACATCGGCCGCATAACCAAAGGGGCCGCCATCACCATGCTGGGCAAAACGTATCTGTACAGTGAGCAATGGAGCGAAGCTGCCGCCCAGCTCAAGCAACTGCTGTCGCCGCCTTATGCTTACGGTTTGTTTGCTGATTATGCCGGTTTGTTTACCGATCAGCATGAGAATAACGAAGAGATCGTATTCTCCCTGCAGTCGGTGATGCAAAACAATTTAGGCTCCTATTACGATCGTTGGTATGGCGGCCGCTCCATCCGGTCATACGGCGAATCGTTTAGCCAGCCATCTTGGACCACCGTATTTTCGTATACCCATCAGGATGGTTCGCCCATCGACCCTGCCGGGATGCCCGCGGAAGCCGACTATGCGAATGAGGTGGCATACGGGGCCGACCTGATTGATTGGTACGTAAATGAATTTGCGGATGCCGATGTGCGGGCACACGGCAACGTAATTATTCCCGGATACACCATCGTCGGAAACGAAAACCTCACCTACAAGGTTAATTGGCCCTATACCGCCCATGCGAACGACGAAATTCCTGCTTACCGGATCGAATTCTCTTCCTATGCCTTATTCTCGTGGCGTAAAATGATCATGACGGGCGATGCCAATACACTTCGCAGTGATTCGCCCATTGATGTGCCGTTAATCCGGTTTGCCGATGTGCTGCTTATGTATGCCGAGGCCGTTAACGAGGCTGGCGGTCCGGTAAACGAGGCTTACCAAGCGGTGCAGCGGATACGCGAACGTGCCGGTGTGGCACCGCTGGAGGGAAACCTTGGGAAAGAACAGCTGCGCCAGGCAATCCGTTTAGAACGGCTGAAGGAGTTTGCGGGCGAAGGGCAGCTCTTTTTCGACGTGCGTAGGTGGCGTACCGCGCATACCGGAGATCCCATCTTCGGGCTGAATGGTATGCTGTTGGATTTCAGGGGCCAGCCGCTGTACCAACGTGTATTTACGGAAAAAGATTACCTGTGGCCCATACCGCAACAGGAAATAGATATCAATAACAGTTTGACGCAAAACCCCGGATGGGAATAAGTAGATAAGGATGAAAAAAGTAACCCTAGCAATTGGCACCACATTGATGGTCTGCCTGTTGTGTGCCGTTTGGTCGGTACACGCCAAACCACGGAACATCCTGCTGCAGACATACTCGGAGCAGGATGTATTGAAGCACCTGGCCCAGGGAGATAACTGGGTTCGGTTTCCCGATTATGCAGACCGGGAAGGCTGGAATAAGTTGTCTGCCAGTTACCGTTCTGCTTATATCCAACGGGGAGAGGCCTATCTGGGGTATGACTGGCCGGCAGTCAATGCCACAGTCTACCTCGACTTTTCAAGAACCGGCAACCGTGCGGCTCAGGAAAAGATTTTCAACGAGCGCAGAAAGGCCTTTCAGTCGCTGGTGATGGCCGAGCTGGCAGAAGGGAAAGGACGTTTTCTCGACGACATCATCAATGGCATTTTTTCCTATTGTGAGCAGACGTATTGGGGGTATTCCGCGCATTTTTATCTCTACCGGAATCCGGATGGATCGCCACCCCCCGTGGCCCATCCCACCACGGTCTTGCCGAATATCGACGACCCGATCATTGACCTGGGGGTTGGCGAGGTGGCAGCCGACCTGGCGTGGGCGTGGTACTTCTTCAAGGATGAATTTGATAAGGTAAGTCCCATCATCTCGAAGCGCGTTGTGGCCGAATTGAAACAAAAAGTAATCGAACCTTATTACACGCGGGATGACTACTGGTGGATTACGGGATGGGGCAGGGGAGCCGTGAATAACTGGACCCCCTGGTGTAATCAAAACGTGCTGCAATGCATTCTCCTTGTAGAAGATGACCCTGAAAAAAAAGCAAAGGGAATTTACAAATCCATGCGTTCCGTGGATTTGTTCCTGAACTCCTACGAAGACGATGGGGCCTGCAGCGAAGGGCCCTCGTATTGGGGTGCAGCGGGTGCGAAGATGTTTGAGTACCTCGGCCTGCTGAAAAAAGTGACCGATGGCCATGTCGATATTTTTGACAACGAACTTGTCAAAAACATGGGCCGGTATATCTATCGAGTATACATAGGCAACGGAAATAACTTTGTGAATTTTGCCGACGCCCCCGCCCGTATGAATGCCCGGGCCGGCCTGATTTACCGGTACGGACAGGCCATTGATGATAGCTCCATGCAAGCTTTCGGTGCTTTCTTACTCAATAAGTACAATGTTGGGGAGACGGCACCTGCCGGATCCATGTATCCCGTGCTGGAAGATATATTCAGTTTACCGGGATGGGATGCGGTAACCCCGGCAGAGCCCCTTATCGATTCATATTATTTCCCGGATATGCAGATCGCTATCGGCCGCGAACACAAGGATAGCAACAATGGGTTCTATTTTGCCGCAAAGGGAGGGTCAAACGGCGAACAACATAACCACAACGACGTAGGATCCTTCATCTTATTTTACAACGGGAATCCCGTATTTGTAGATGCCGGCGTTGGCAGCTACACGGCCAAAACCTTCAGCGCCCAGCGGTATGATATCTGGACGATGCAGTCACTTTATCACAACCTGCCGGCCATCAATGGTGTGGCACAGAAAGAAGGGGGCAAGTTTAAAGCAACAGGCGCGCAATTCAACGCGGAAAAAAACAATGTAGACTTTTCCGTGGATATCGCCCAAGCCTACCCGGCTGAGGCAAATGTAGCTAGTTGGGTGCGCTCGTATTCGCTGCAACGCGCGAAACAGCAGTTCGTAATCTCAGACCGCTACCGGCTGAATTCGGTAGCGGCAGGGGGCAGTGTGAACTTTGTGACGGATCTGGAGAGCCACTTGGAAAAGCCGGGATTGATGATCTTGAAAGGGGCTGATTTTGCCGTATCTTTAACTTACGATCCAAAAAAGGTGTCTGCGAAAGTGGAGACGGTGGCAATAGACGACAACAAGTTGTCAAATGCCTGGGGGCCGGAACTGCACCGATTGGTTTTTGAGATGACCGGGCAGAAGACAAATGGCGGGCTATCGTTTACGGTAAAAAATATAGAGAAATGAAAACAGGGATGCGATTGATTCTGCTATGGCTGTGTGGATGTATCATGGGGTGCCAGCCTCCGGGCGAAACAACGGAAAACACCGATTTTGATGTGGAAGCGTCTTTACAATATTGCCTGGCAAAAGCGGAAAAGACGTTGGCAGACATTCCCAAGGATTCCGTTTTCCCCCGTACGATTGCTCCGGGAGATAGCGCGTGGCGATACGTTGGCGTGCCCGATTGGACCAGTGGATTTTGGCCGGGGATGCTCTGGTACCTATATGAATACAGCGGCGACAGCGCTTGGCGGTCTGCGGCCGACCGGTATTCACGGTACCTGATTCCGCTCTCCGAAAATCCGGCCAAAGACCATGACCTTGGGTTTCAGGTGTATTGCAGCTTTGGCAATGGCTATCGGCTCACAAAAGATGAATTTTATAAATCGGTCATTCTGCGTACGGCCGATACCCTGGCAACGCTATACAATCCTTCGGTAGGCACGATTCTCTCGTGGCCATTCCGGACGGAGCAATGGGGGCCGCACAACACGATCATCGATAACCTGATGAACCTGGAGATGCTGCTTTGGGCTTGTAAAAACGGAGGCACCGATAGCCTTTGTGACATCGCCAACCGGCATGCGGCCGTTACGATGGAAAACCAATTCCGTGACGATTACACCTCGTATCACATTGTTGCCTACGATATGGCTGGAAAAAGGGTAAAAGCCGGGACCTTCCAGGGCTATTCCGATGGATCTACGTGGGCACGTGGGCAAGCATGGGCCATTTATGGCTATGGAATGATGTATCGGGAAACGCGCGATGTGCGGTACCTGGATTTCGTCAAAAAGTTGATAGAAGCTTACCTCGTTCGCCTGCCGGATGATGCGGTACCCTATTGGGATTTTGACGACCCCGCCATTCCCGATGCACCGAGGGATGCCTCTGCGGCCTCCATTGCCGCATCGGCGTTGCTGGATTTATCCCGGTGTATCGACCAGGCCGATGATCAGAAATACTACCGTGATTGGGGCGTTCGGATGTTACGTTCGCTCTCATCACCAGCCTACCGGAGCAATGAACAGAACGGCGCCTTTCTATTGCATTCCACCGGATCCAAAACGAGTGAAATCGATGTGTCCATTAATTACGCAGATTATTATTACCTCGAAGCATTGATGCGGTTGAGAGATATCCAGCGTAGTTCATCCTGATACCTGCCCGTTAACGAATGAAGATAAGGGGCTGTCTAAAAAGGCGGCCCCTTTCTGTTTTGGATGGCGGGATGTTTTCTTGCCGGATGTGAGGTGAAAACAGGCGAACGCCATAAGTCTCTCGCTACTGGTAGTCGTACCACTGTATATCGTCTAGCGGTTCTCGTCTCATCTGGGCCCGTGCGTCGAGGCTTGATGGCGAATAATATTTTTCGAGGTAATCCAGAATGCTTTTTTCATTTTTCCCCAAATCCCACAGATTCTGTTCTTTTTGCATCCATCGTATTTTGGCAATCCATCCGTCTCTTGTGAAACGGCTTTTTCGGATCAATTCAGTTGAATGGCACCCTGAACAATTGGCCACGACAAGGCCTAAGGTGGTATCAACTACCAGTCCGGAGTGAGGGTCATAGTTGAGTGTATCCACCAGCGAAGTAGTCGTAGTGGTGTCCGTAGTCGTTTGGTCATTTCGTAAATCCGATACACAGGTAATACCCATGGCTATTACGAAGAATGCTGCTACAGCGAGGGTGACTCTACGTACGTTCATGGCTATACGGCTACTTTTACAGCTATTCGGTGGCAGGCATTGTTTAAGTAGCCTTTCGGATTCCATTGAGGCATCACCATCGGTTGCGATACCCCCTTACTATCGGTGGCTTTTACCCATATTTCATAATAGCCATTTTGGGGGAAATCGATTTTTGCAGACCATTGTTGCCAGGCGAGCCTGTTTTTCGGTGCACTGAGGTTGGCCCTCTGCCAGGTACAGCCATAATCGATCGATACGTTAACTTCCGTTACTTCGAGGTCTCCAGCCCACGCGTGGCCCCTTACTGAAAGCGATCTGTTGGAAGAGAGGACCGCTCCGGATTTTGGGTGAGTAATCAACGATTTCACAGGCATAGACTCGATGATACGGAAGTTTTCCTCCGTTTCCTCGACCTTTTCGCCGGGTTGGACGGGTATAACCGGTACACGATAGCTAGACCCTCCCATTTTAGGCCCATCATGTACGATATTCCGTACCGAAATGGTATGTAGCCACTTGCCGGATACCGACGCTGGCCAACCACCGATCACTAGACGGAGCGGAGCGCCATGGAATAGTGGAATATCGTCACCATTCACCGCCCAAGCAATAAGGGTTTCGTCTTCCAGTGCCTTTTTTATGGGAACACCTCTCGAAATGACGACCTTTTTGGCATCGCGGCTTAGGTGGATGTCCTTTCCATAATAGCCAATGTAAACAGCATTGTCCTTGAGGCCTACATCAGCAAGGATATCTTTCAATCTTATGCCGGTCCATGCGGCACAGTGCACCGCACCCTGGCTCCATTGGTTGCCCGAAGCGGGTGGATAATAACCCGATCTTCCGTTACCGCCACACTCCAATACCAATTGATAGGTGTGGGGCTTGAACCGTTGTTTAAGTTCGGCGATGGTGTACGTGCGTTTTTGCTTTGCCGACTCGCCATCGATGGTGAGGGTCCACGCAGACGGATCGATAGATTCTTCCGAAGGAGGAAGGCCATTGTTACGGATGAACATCTTGTTGATCGGAGTCACCGGGTCATCCAAAAGGTGTGCTGGTGCCTCCATATTCATCGGGCGGTCGCTTAGCACAGTCATTCCCGGATCCTTCCCGTCAACCGGGTCACTTAATAAGGGAAGCGGTGTCACATGTGCCGGTATATTCTCGGCAAACATTATTTTTGTGCCTACAAGACTTGCCAAAGTTGTGATTGCACTTTTTTTCAGAAAGCCTCTTCTATTATGATAATCGTTCATCGGTTTATATAATCAATGTTTTACGTTTATAAATTCAATATAAAATGGTGGGGTAAATATAGTGCCTTTACACGCGTTTGAAAAATGAGAATTCCAAATAAGCGCCTCCTGCTCCACCGAGTGGAAAGCCGATGCCGGAACCCGCCGCGTGGTGCCGTGGACACGCTTGTTGCAGATCTCTTCGTTCCAGACCCGGAGCGCACATACCGGTTCCCCGTAGCCTTCCCCTTCGAAGCCCTTCAGGAAGTTGTTCTTCACGTATTTGATGGCCGACTCGACCTTGCCCTTGTCCTGCGGGCGTTCAGGACGGCAGGCGATACCCGCACAGCCGTAATAAGCCAGGAAAGACGAGTACTGTTCCTGCAGGAGCGGTTCGTAAAGGTCCGGCGTTGTCACTCCCGATTTCAGGTTGTCAAGCTTGACTGTCCTGGGAACCCCCCCGAAATACTCGAAAGCCTTGATATGGCAGTCCAGGAACTCGGTGACCCGCTGGGTGGTCACCACGCGGTAATACGAATACCGGCTGTGCGACAGCACCATGGCGAATACCCATACCTTGACCGCACGGCCGTTGCGCCGGAACCGGCCGAGGTAGCCGAAGTCAACCTGGCATTCCCCGCCCGGCGGGCTGTGAAGCGGGACATAAACCTCCCGCTTTTTCAGCCGTTCCACACTCCGTGCAACGCTTGGGTAGGATACATCCACCCCGTGCTTCTCAACCAGCTTCCGGTGGATAAGAACCGCGCTCAGGCCCGATCCATGGTACGTGGATATCTCTTCTTCGTAATCGTCAAGCACCTTTGCCCGCACCTGCTCGCCGGGACCCTCCATGCCCTCGGACAGCGCCCTGGCTATCCGGGACACCGTCTTGCGGCACATCCCCAGGTCCCTGGCGATCTCACGCTGCGACCTGCCCTGTGCCAATAGTGTTTTTATTGTATGATACATCGCCACTTTGTACATAATGCCGGGGTTATGATTCCCCAGACAAGTTAATCCTTAACCGCTTTGGTGGCGGCATTTTATTGAGAATCGGTGGCGGTGTTTAGGTGATAATTAACACTTAAGGAACCGCCCTGTACCGAACGGTACGCAGGGTGGTGTGAGAGGACAGTAAGGGAAATAATCCCTTACTTCCTACTCGATTATCAATCTAGTTCCCTCATATATCCGGTAATCCTTTTCTTTATCTAAGCAAACGAAGGTTACACTGGCTCGTCTACCAAGGCCTATCGGGCTTATCAGACCTTTTAGAGTTAAAAACTATTAATGATATTAAATTGATTTTTGCGTAAAAAATGCAAATTATAACTTAATTTCATTTTTATGATTTGATTTTTTGTATCTTTGCATATAAGATTGAGAATTATGCTTATTTCATTTGCAGTTACGAATTTCAGGTCGATAAAGGAGCGGGTCGCGTTGGACTTAACTAAATCCGCGTTGAAAGGCACGCCCAGCAATTATTTTAAGGCACCTGGCAAGCATACTTTGTTGCATTCAGCTGTCATATACGGCCCGAACGCTTCGGGAAAGAGCGGGTTATTAAGGGCGTTCAAGGCATTGGAATTTTTAGTGGGTCAATCTGCCAGTGCAAAGCCCGATCAGGTTATCCCGCCTTACGAACCGCATGCGTTAGAAGTATCCCATGCGAAGCGGCCAGTGGTCATAGAAGTGTCCTTCATCGCCAATAAAAGCAGATACGACTATAAAGTAGCATTTAGCAAGAAAAGAATAGAAGAAGAGGAGCTGTTTTACTATGCCAGCGGCAGCCGTAGCCTGTTGTATAATAGACGTGCCGATCAGGAAGTCAAATTCGGCGACTACTACAAGGGGCCAAAGAAGACGTTGGAAAAACTGTTATTGCCCAATCAGCTATTGCTCTCCAAGGCGGCCGAAAACAATGTCGATGTATTGTTAGCACCCTATCGCTTCTTTTCACGTGATGTTATGGTATATCCGCTCATAGAAGATTACCATGAGGACAATCTGGCAAGGTTGTACGCCAAGCGGTTGGCAGAAAACAGCGAATCCCGGTTTTCAAAGCGTTTCAACGCCCTTATTTGTGCGTTGGATACCGGTATCAATTCTGTAGCGGTGGAAGAGGTGGATTGGGACCGATACGAGTTTCCCAGCAATATGCCCGATGATGTTCAGAAGCGATTCAGGGAGGATTACAAATACGATATCAAAACACAGCATTCGCTTTACGACGGAAAAGAAAGGGTAGGGGCTGAAAAATTTGATGTCGATGACGAGTCAGCTGGAACGAAGAGCCTGTTCGTGATCGGCGGTATCATTCTAGATGCCTTGGAGCGTGGCCGTGTGCTGGTGGTCGACGAATTTGAGAAAAACCTTCATCCCAGTATTACGCAGTTTTTAATTCAGTTGTTCCATAATGAAGTGACCAATCCAAAGCATGCTCAACTGGTTTTTGCTACGCATGATATCACACAGTTGTCCAACGATAATTTTCGGCGCGATCAAGTATGGTTTACGGAGAAAGATGAATATGGCGCTACTTCCCTATATCGTTGCTCTGATATTCCAGGCATCCGACTCAATACACCACTGGATAAATGGTATGCCTCTGGACGTTTTGGTGCTACGCCTATTGTCAATGATGTTGATTTTCTGATCGCCATGCAGGCAAGAGGTGATATTGAAGTTTGAAATAAATCACATTATTTTTTAACTTTATTCCATGAACCTCAAATCATTGATTAACCAACCGGAAGGCAGACGTTTAGAATTTAAGCAGCAGGTACCTAAGCCTCAAGAGCTTGCTAAGACGATTGTGGCTTTTGCTAACGACGCGGGAGGTGAGTTGGTTATCGGTGTACGGGACAATCCACGGGAACCGATTGGCTTGCCGGAAGACGAATTGCTTGCTCTGGAAGAACAAATCAGTAACATCATCTTTGACTATTGCCATCCCATTATCGTACCTGAAATATCATTCCAACAGGTCGATGACGCACATTTGATACGGGTACATGTCCACCGGGGCAGTAATTTTCCATATCACCTGAAGACAAAGAGTAAACGTGATGGAACCTACATCCGTGTGGGATCGTCCAATCATCTGGCTGATGAAACGATTATTGCTGACTTGGAACGGCAGAAGCGCAACGTTTCCTATGACAGCGAGCCGATACTCGACTACGGCAATGACGAATTAGACATTAGTTCGTTCCGCTCATTCTATGAGGAGCGTACAGGGGAGGCATTGGATGAAATCGCCCTGCGTAAGCTGGAACTGGTTAAGCTACACCAAGGCAACTTGGTGCATACCCATGCGTTTGTGTTATTTTCTGAGGGTGCTATTCGCAGGAAATATTTTCCCTATGCTAAGATTGAATGCGCCCGTTTCAAAGGTACAGACACAGGTACTTTCATCGACCAAAAAACAATCGATACCCATATTGGGGTGCAAGCAGAGCAAGCGTATGAATTTGTGCTACGGCATATCAATAAATCCGCCGTGGTGGAGGGGGTGTATACCAATACCCGCTGGCAATATCCTGTTGTAGCTGTTCGCGAAGCTATTAGGAATGCGGTGGTACATCGTGATTACGCGCTCACGGGAAGGGATATCAAAGTAGCCATCTTCGACGACATGATAGAGATTACCAGTCCCGGCAAGTTGCTGCCGTCTATTGATTTCGATGAGTTGGAGGCTCGGCAATCGGATATCCGTAATAAGGTGATTGCACCAATTTTCAAGCGAGTAGGGCTTATTGACCAATGGGGCAATGGATTGAAACTGATAGCCGATGAATTGAAAGCCTATCCGGAAATTGAGTTTAGATGGTTTGAACGGGGCGGGCTGCAATTCCAGGTGCAGTTTATCAATAAAGATTATGTAGCGCAGCAAGAGTTACAGCAAGAGTTACAGCAAGAGTTACAGCAAGAGTTACAGCAAGAGTTACAGCAAGAGTTACAGCAAGAGTTGGTAGCCCCAACTTTATACAGTAAAGTGTTAAATCTGATTGCTGAAAGAACACGATCTAGAAAAGAAATCTCTACGGCTCTAAATCAACGGAGTATATCAGGCCAATTGAACACCATAATCAATGGTTTGCTTGAAGCTAAACTTATTGAATGGACCATTCCCAATATACCTCGAAGTTCGAAGCAGCAATATCGTATAACCGAAAGAGGGATGGCCTTTTTGTATCTTTTAGGTGTGATTTAAGCAACGATAATGTCCGATAAAGTCGAGAGTTTAGCCTTGTCATCCGAATCAACCGTATTTGTCATGGAAACTTTCTTTCTATGATATCTGAAGAAATAGAGAAAGAAATGACCTCCTATTTCATTTCAACTTTATCGTATTCGTACACCCAGGATAATTGGTACATCCTAGAAAGTCACCAAATCTACCGCTCCTTTTAACCATAAAGCCACTTTGACAACCCGGACATAACATACTGTCCGTTAAAATTTCCACGTTTTTAAACGTCTGGTTACAACTGGGGTAATGTGAGCACCCTAAAAATTGACTACCGTTACCAGCATGCTGCCTGATCACCAGTTTTCCGGTTTTACAGTATGGACACGCTGTCGCGTTCACTGCACCGTCTGCCGTGGTCAATAAATAATCGTTGTCTTTTAGCAGCTCTTCCACAAACAACGAAGCGTCTGATGGCGCAAGTAATACCACTTCATTTTTAGTTCTCGTCAACGCAACATAGAACAATCTACGCTCCTCTGCAAATCGGTATTCTTCGTTATCACTTAGCAAAAGCGATAGGAGGGGGTCATCCGTCATTTTATTGGGAAAGCCGAGCAAATGGTTGCTGAGTTTTAACACGATAACATTATCAGCCTCGGTACCTTTTGATCGATGGACGGTTAAATAGTTAATGTCAATTTCTTCAAACCCTTTTACTTCCAATTTGCCTGTGCTTTCAACATATTTCACCCTGCTTTTCGGAGTCAGTGCTATCAAATCGTGGATGTCAAAGCTGTGCCGCCCTAAAACCAGGATTGACTTGTTGTCATATTTGCTGACGAGTCGACCTATTTCATTGATAAACGCGTCGGCTATTTCTCCGTCATTGTACTGCACAAATTTAATAGGAGCCTCCAACGGCTCTTTCTTGGATTTCGGATGCTTGGAGATCTGTCTTGGATTCTTTTGAATAAATGTTGAACTGATATCGATAAGAGGTTGGGAATTCCGATAAGTCTGTTCAATCAATAGCTGTTCATACTTTCCCACATATTTCCCGAAATTACTGAATAGCGAGATGTCACTTCCAGCAAAGCGGTAAATCGATTGCCAATCGTCTCCTACACACACCAATCTTGCACCCGACAGATTCCGAATTTCCATAATCAAATTAAACCGGGAAAATGAGATATCCTGGTATTCATCGATGATGATGTATTTATAGCTGTATGCTGGCTTGTTATGGCTGATGAGCTCCGTTGCGAGATTTATCATATCGTTGAAATCAAGCTCATTCCGTTCCTTCAACGTGTTGTCATATTTTTCGAGAATAGGCAGTGCAAATTGTAAGAACATTTCCTGCCGTTCATACATGAAGTCATTCTGGATTTTACGTTTGTCCGAAAATAACTTGATAAGGTCATTACGTTTTAATCTTCTCGATTTGCTTAGGTTGATAAAGCTTTCAATGAGCTTAATGAGTTCCTTACCAAAATTTTGGTCATTGTTCGATACTTTCTCATAGATGTCTTTGGTATCTCTCGGCTTGAAGGCAACCTGTTCAGCTTCCAACATTTCCTGTAGCTTTTGCAATAAAACGTTGTCCCTGTTATAATAGGAGTATGTTTCTAATAGCTTTGTATTATGGGTTTTGTGGGTTTCCCGTTTTAATAGCATTTCATCCACATACTTCTGTTCATTAAAGGGACTAAGCCATCCGGCACGGTTATGCTCATCCACCCCAAAATGCTCCAGATAGATGTCATAATCCGTTAGATAGAAGTCAGGCCGATACATGACATCTCCATGCGGATAGGGTTTCTCATATTCATACTCAATTCCATTGAGGTACAAGAAATTCGCTATCATGAGTTCCTCTACACTTTTCACCCTTTCGCCCTGTATGGTGTCATGTTTAGCTTTCGACACCATATTCAGCGGTTCACATTTTGATTTTAATGTCTGGAAATCAATGCCTTTTTCTGTGTCTATTTTTTCGCCATATGAATCGTAATTATCGTATTCTTCCGGAATGTTCATGTAGCAAGCAACATATTGAATAAATGCTTGCAGTGCTTCTGCATCTTCGAAAATATCTTCCTTTAAATACGCTTTAATCACGCCGCTCAATGTGTTTTCATTCGTGACAGCCGGAATGTCCGCACGGTGTTTTTTTATGGTGTCATAACCGAGTTTGTGAAAGGTTGTCGCTCGGGTGGCAACTCCAATTTTTGCCAGTCTTTCATTTAGTTCTTCAACCGTTTTTTTGGTAAATGACAATAGCAAGATGTCGTCGGCCTTGATGTTTTTCTGTTCGGTGAGGTATTGAACTTTTCCAAGAATCGTTAGCGTTTTTCCGGACCCAGCACCTGCAATTATTAAGTTGGAATATTCATCCGTTATCAATGCCGTACGTTGCTGGTCGTCCAGACTTTTTCCTTCAATATGGTCAAAATATTCCCGTAGTGTTTCCTTTTGCGTTTTGACGTAGTTCCGGTTATATTGAATGATGTAATTGTCAAACTCTTCGAAAACCGCATTAAAGCTTTTGACGGCTGTTTCTTTTTTATAGTAATTGGTTTTGTTCTGAAAGAATTTTCCGGCTGTAGCATATTCAGATTTCAGCCGATCACGTTGCACCCAGGTCACATAGTCGTTTAATGTGCGAACCAGGGCAAGAAATTCATTGATTGTTTGCAGATTTTTTAGATATGTCGGGTTTTCATATTTTTTCTTCTCTGATAATAGTCTGTATACGATTAGAAAAATCAATATCACTATCGAAACGACGACAAGCCAAAATACCATTTATTTTTGTCTATGATGTGAGTGAATTTTGCTTCAGATTTTTAAGGTTTGCCGGTCAACCTGCATTCTTCCCTTTTTTTGACAGCTGTTTATACGAAAAGACATTTTCAAATATATATTATTGTTGTTAAACCAAACGGAACGGATTACTTTGGTTTTAGAGTCCATAGGTAATAAAGATACGGCTCCTTTCTCCAATTCCTTCTTATAAAGATTGATCCGGTTGCTCAGCATATGCACGTTAGGCAAATCGTGATCCCTGGCAACTAGTTTGATTGACTGGTTCTGATAAACCACTTTGACAATTAGCTTTTCCTTAAATTCTGTGGAGTAAAATTTCGGCTCCGTTTGTAATGCTTTCATTTTGAGATGAATTGTCTCTAAACTGTATAGCTATATCCGTATAAGACCGATTGACTCCGGTATCCAATTTATAGAACTGGATGTTCAATCAGAATCAGGGCGCCGAGCGGCGGTGGAATTAGGCTGCCCCTTTCTGGAAGTGACCCGCTGCGGTAGGATACCGTTGAGGTGTGATCCAAGGAGCGATTAGTTGAAGCGCTGGCAAATCGAAATGACATGCATTTTTCTGAATTAATTCGTAACATTGCGCATCAATCGATGAAATGATAAGGTTTAATACCTATGCTAGCCAGGTGGATTGATGACTTTCTAAGTGAAAATTTTAGTAAGCTATGGAAGTTCCAGTATTAAATTTAGTTGACAACGTTGATCTCACCGAAGACGACGTTTTGCTTCCGCTGATGGAATGTATTGTAAATTCTATAATCAGTTTACAACAGTCTTCAATACCGAAAAAAGACCGGAAGATTCAGATTGAATTGTTTCGGGGCGATCTACCGGCAGAAGAATTGGCGTTTAGTAGTGTAGGGACGATAACAGGCTTCCGGGTTGCCGATAATGGTATTGGTTTCAATACGAAAAATTATCAGTCGTTTAACACCCCGTTTTCTCAACTTAATAAAGAATTTGGTTGTAAAGGAATCGGCAGGATCACCGTTTTGGCAGCTTTTGCCAGTTATGAGGTCGTAAGTAATTTTATTGAAAATGGTGTATGGAAACGTCGGAAGTTCACCCTTTCCACCGAAAAGGAGGTTGATCTTATTGAGGATAAGGACTCGGAATCTAAGAAATGGGAAACCATTGTTTCAGTTAATGGCTGGCGTGATGAGGAATTGTTGAAGAAGTCAGCCCTTACTCTTCAAGAGGTTTCTGAGGCGATTATGCAGCATTGCTTCATTTATTACCTAAGTGGGTCGTTACCAACAGTAGAGGTTATTGAGCCTGATACCGGAGAAACTGTTTCCATAAACCGCCTTTTTTCCAACGTTTCGAAAGAAAAGGAACGGTCGTTTAATGTCAATGGACAGTCTTTTAGCTTTTACATCACTAAAATACCGAAAGAGGGTAATCGGAAAAATAATTACCTGCATTATTGTGCCAATAACCGGGCGGTTGGTTCTCCCAAAAATCTTAAAACTGTCAACTCACTATTTTCATTCCCGATTTTAATTGGATCCGATTATTTTTTCTTTGATATCTATTTGGTTTCCGAATTTTTGGACAAAAAGGTCTATAGAGCAAGAAACGGCTTTAATATTCAGAAAGACCGAGATAATTTGCTTTACCTTAACGGTAGGTCCATTACCTTTCAAGATATTGAAGAAAAAATATCGTCGATTTTGGAGGCAGAATACGAGGAATTTGTACGAGGTGCTAAAAATAGAAATGTGGAACGGGTACGCTCATACATCAAGGAAAATGCACCTCGTTACCGAAGTTTTCTGAAACAACCCGCAATACTGGATGCTGTCCCTGCTAACCTTACCGAGGATAAGTTGGAAGAGCATTTGTATCGTGTGTCGTTTAATGCGAGAAAAACAGTGGAACAAAACATCAACAAGTTTATCAAGTCCAAGGAAGTTAATGATGACGCCATTAACCGCATTATTGATGACTTGAAAGCCAAAACAGCTTACGATGTTGATAGTCTTGCCGATTACATGATGCGACGGAAAGCGATCATCAATTTATTCGATAAATTTCTTGATGCTGACGAGAATGGAACCTATAAATTGGAGGAAGACGTTCATAGCCTCATTTTTCCAATGGGTTTGACCAATAACGATCTTGATTACGAAAACCACAACCTATGGCTTCTGGATGAGCGTTTTGTTACCTATCGGTTTATCGGTTCGGATCGGTCAATAACATCCTACTCCCAGGTGAAAAGTAGTAAGGAAACGGACTTGGTTCTGATAGACAAACCCGAAATGTTTGAGAATCCAATTGGATTTGGAGACAAATCGAGCGGTGAGGTCAACTCAATGGTTATTTTTGAATTTAAAAGACCAGGAGAAACCGCTCACCAGAAGAGCATCAATGATTTTCGGTGGGAATTTTCGGAACTGGTTGAGAAGTATTTTGATGAATTCCTGTATAAGCCTGTAAAGAAAAATTATAAGGGTAATCAGGTAGTGATCAAAGACACAACTCCTAAGTTCGGCTATATCATATTGGATGTTATTCCCTCTCATCTCGCTACATATAACAAAGGGAAAGGTTGGAAACCTACGCCATTCGGAACGTTCTACAAGATCAATCCGGAGTTAAATACTCACTATGAGGCGATGACCTTTAGGCAATTGGTTGATTCTTCGAAAAATCGACACAATCCATTTTTTGACAAGCTGTTTATTTAATGGAGTTTTTACCTATCCATCCTCAGATTCACGTCGCTCTGCTTCTATAAGTACCTGATGCCAATCCCATAATTCATCAAACGTCCTGAAATCCCTAGGAATAGGATTGTTATATCGGAAGGCTTCTTCAGGTGTAAATGGGTGTGTATGGCTAAAATAACTTTCGCAAGTACGACGTGGGTTCAGCGCAAGCGAAGAGCTGAAGTAATCATCCACCACATCATAGTGATGCGAATGGATAAACCCATTCCAGCGATTACGTAATTCCCCTTCAGGAACAATATCAATGATCTCAAATTGCTCCATATCCCGATCATCAGGTGTACCCCATGCATTGCTCAGCAGTGAAACCGCTTCTACTTCAGAAACGGGGGCTCCGTAACCGAATACTGTAGCCCTGACTGATCTGTTTTGTTTCGATAGGCAATATTTTGTCCTATCCCATTCACCGTTTATAAATTTATTGTCAGTATAATTTTTATGTTCTACCGGATAGAGGAGTTTTGTCGGCTCGAAATACCCTCCATCCGGTCTAGCATAGTATCCGGCTGGCCCAGACCGCCCGATTTCTTCACAATACCCAATGGATACACAGCCGTGGAGAAAGCAGATTTGTGGAAGGTCTGATGTAAAATTACCCGCTCGGCAAAATGCTTGGTATAGGAAAGGGTCCCAGTTGAATGTCGCAATCAAATCTTTGGATCTGAGCGAAAGTATTAAATAGTCGTATATTGTTGGCTGGTCTGGCAATGCCATTCCACTAAAATAACCGTGAATACGCGCTTCTATTTCCCTTAGTAGAGGTGAGTCGGGTTCGGCGCCATAGAGCCTCCCATACAAAGTTTCGAAATTATCGGATTTCACCCAATCCGGTACTTGTTCAATTAAATCTTCCAATCCTATTACCGAAATAAAATTATCCATTGATGGGAGTTTTTTTCCACTTTTTTCAGGGTTTCTTAACGTGGCGGCTATACTGGCTCCGGCACCAAGAATGACTACATGGCGTAATCCGTTGTAAACTTGATTTATTCCCTGTTCAATGCTTAATCCAGGCATACCTTGTAATATTACTCTTCCTTCTTTTTACGGAATAAATTTATTCGGATTTCCTCGTCATCAGAAGACTTGGAAGAAAATAATTCGTAGGGTACTAATTTGTCGAAAAGGTAACGATTTTCCTCGTCATTGGAGAATTTGACCACCTGTTTGTCGCCCGAGACTATTGCTTCAAATTTTTCCCCCAGTTGCGAAAGCAGGGTTTTTAGTTCATCTTGGCTTAAAAGAGGAAGCAGGTTCGCCAAAAACCTGGCCTTTCCGGCCGAATCGGTAGATGAACTGAATACCTTCCGCAACAGCTCAGCTTTTTCCTGCACGATAAAACCTAAGTTGTCATTGAAAAAATCCCGAATTGAATCGGCCAATCCGGGTGACCTTTCTATCGTACCGGAATCTATTTTTCCGATTACCGCCAGCTTCTGATCCGAATTGATATTGCCTTTACGGATCAAAGCAGCAAGACTGTCTGGATTGAGCCACACAATCCCTTCACTGTTTTCAAAGTCAGCGTAATTCTTTACAATGAAGGTGACCAATAGATCTACGGACATGCTTTGTAGGGATTCCAGGCTCCATTGATTGAAGGACAGTTTGTTCTGGTTGACCAATTCCCCGAGTTTTCCGCTTGAGGCGCCGGAAAGGTCAACGCCGTCAAGTTTGAACGCAACCTTTTTCAGGAGTGCTGCGTATGCTTCATCGGTGAAACCGTTTTCGGCAAAAATCAAATCGGCGGCAAGTATGGTTTGGCCTTCGAAGGGGAATGTGGGTTCCGATTGGAGCGCTTCGAGTCGTTCGATATTTTCCGGGTGCTTGTTTAGGAAAGTGACCAATTCTTTAGGCATAGTGGCGCCTTGCTGCATAAACCCCAATATATTGCTCCAATTAGACAGTACCTTGTTATTTGCAAACAGGGCGGCCCAAGTGTCATCGGTCACTTCGGCTATATCTTTTATCTTATTGGTTTGCTGCTCGATGATTTCAAGTTTTGTTTGCAAAGGCAACTCTTCATTTGGATAGCTCAACAAATCTGTGAAAGATTCAGAAGACTCTTCATTGTTCGATTCTATTCCTGTGATCATTCTTTCTACATATTCAGCGATATGTTTACTGATGTAGGCTTTCAAATAATCTGCTTTTGATTTTCTGATAACGGTATAATTAGATAAAGAAAAATCCAATTCTAAATCTTCTATTTCCCCACCGAATGCCAATAGTACGGCTTTGATATTATTTGCATCCAATCTATATTGATGCCGCTCATAGATGCCTTTATACAGCTGGGAGAGATTTTCATCGTAGTTGAAACGGATAAGTTTGAATTCCACTTGGTCGGCCAATTCCAGAAATTTCGACTGGATCATCCGCAAGTCCTCCATTTTGTAAAGTTCTATGGATGACGCCATGTACTCACCCAATGCGTCTTCTTTATTGAGCGGCTTGATGATATCCGCTTTCAAGTGCTTCAGCAACAACATGAAATGCTTTGAAAGATTTTGGTCATCAAGCTTTTTTTCTTCCGTCAAATAAATCCAATAGCCCGGCCATTCGGGAATAACGCTTTCTAGCAGAAAGGTAATGGTGTCCGGGATGGACAAACAGGCTTCGATGAAGTCAAAAGCATGGTCGTGGTTTTTGACCAATAGCTCTTTTATTCTATCCAATTCAGTAGAGTGCCTTTTCGGATTGGCTTTCAGCCATTTATAGAAAGCTATGTTCAGGATTGCCGGATTCCCGAAATTATCCAGATGTAGGCTTTCGTAAACGATTGCAGGGTTGGGTACTTCGGCATTTTTTGGAAGCGGTGGGCCGTTCAGTATACTGAGGATGAACTCCCTGTCATTCAGTGTAAGCTTTCCCTCATAAAAATAGGAAATGTAATTCGGATAGGATTCGTCGATATGTCCGTTTTTCACGAGATATACGAGCAATCTATTCGCCTGATATTCCTCCGGGAATTCGAATGCAAGGTCTGCATCGATAAGCGCTTTTAGATTCATTTTGAACAGCCTATCTCTTTTGTCCCTGAGCTTTTGTAATCTGTCTTTCAGTATATTGATGGTTGAATCGATGTCGTTACCAATTCTTTTTACTAGTTCATCATAGGAATAGTCAGGATTGATTTCCTTTTCGATTTTTGACCAATCTATTTTAATATCATTAATTTGATAACTATAACCGACGAGTACTCTTGATTGAATGGTTTTCGATGATCTAACTTGTTCTATTAACTCTTCTGTGTCAATATTTGATAACAACGATATATTAGGCGAATGATTTGTAGGCAGCTTTTCGAAAATTTTATAGATGTACAGCATGCGCAATTGTTCCAGATTTGCCGGAATAAGCCCTTCCAACCGACCGATTTCATCGGTTGTTTCATTGATTTTTTTATCCAGCTCGCTTAATGCCGTCTTCACAAAAGTTGATTTCATGGTGAACAGTCGGTTTATTTCACCATTTCCGTGTTCGTGAAGCTTTTCGAATTCTTCAGGGTTCAAGTTTTTATAGATGATCATGGCAAGCAGTTTTCTTTGATCTAACTTAGCACCGATCATTTTTTTATATAGCAGATACTCGTTGACAATGTTGATTAATAACCGCATGTCGTCGATATATAGGCTGACGTTTTGAAGAAATACCTTGTCAACTTTCTCATCGGGTAGTTTGCTGAGCAATTTGTCGACGGAATTGGTGGCATTGGCCACCGGGATGACGGGAACGATGAAGTCGAAGAATTTCGTTCTTTCATCATCCTTAAACATGCCATCCCGCAGGGCATACAGGAACTTGATTTCCCTTCCGACTTCTTTGCTGTTGTTGATCAGGAAGTTTACTTCCCTGAATTTGACAAATATGTCGGGGTCGTTGATCCGGTCGATATCCTCAATAATTACGATATTATAGGGGGTGGAATTGAAAAAATAAATGATCTCGTCAAGGTGCTTATTGAAAATGGATGTGTCGCTAATTTTGTTTAGCTCAATGGAGCCGTCCAGAGAAAATTTACCGATTTGCAGTTTTAAAAGGTTCCTGTAAAAGCGGTAGACAAGGAAGCTTGAAAGAATGATGATGATTCCGAATGACCCAAGCAATATGTAATCTGTTTGGTTGGTAATCCAATCCCCCGGTAAATTTTTAAGAAACGCCGGATTATAAAGCAGGTATCCTGATAAGCTTATCACAATCAGAATGACGGAACCGATGAACTTCTCTGAGGCCGTGGTCTTCCGTATCCTCTTGAACCTTGAATCCGGTATTTTTTCTGCCTTGACATGATAGAAGAATTGTTGGAGTATGCTAATTTCTACTTCGTCACGCCATTTTTTGTTTTTCTTATAGTCTGAATCAAATTTCGCAAGTGAGACATTGAGGTATCTGAATTCAGGATGTTGACGCTGGAACGTTCTGATGATGCTGGATTTTCCCGAACCATATGGGCCTGTAAGGGCGATGTTCGTGATACCGGGTTCCTTCGCGGCCCATAGCAAATAGTCTATGTAAGGTTCTACATTGTCTGCCTTGTCCGTGGCCGTCATGGATTCGATGCCGTCAGGGTTTTCGTTTGATGCGAATGCAGTTAATTTTCTGTCGAATTCATTTAGATGGTAAATGGCCCAGCTTAGGATTTTGCTGATCCGATGTTTTATTCGTTTTCGGAGTTTTGATAGCTTCTCTTTTGAGCTGCTCAAATTGTCTTCTGGTTTGAGTGGCTCATCTATTTCAATTTTGGGATTATCGGCTTTATCAGATGGATTGTTTAGGGCGTCTGGTAGTTCTTGTTTCATAATGGACTTATACATTGGTAATAAATCGTTTAGGGGTATTTATTGCTCTCAATAGCTTTCAGGAATAGATTGATCCGGATGACGGTTCACGTTACACTGCCTACGTGAGATCTCTCGGATCGTTTTAGTAACAACACAATTATTCAAGGACTTCAACGGCTATAGTCAGTGTGGTGTTGTTTGAGTCATTATTATATATTTCATACTTAAATAATTTACCATCTCTTTTATGATATCTGAATATTTTGGAACCCGCGGAGCTGTTATCCATTATCCTGTCTATGCGAGAGAGATTTCCTTCAGTATTATAGATATAATTATAGGCCCCATTAAGTATCGTTGTCGTATTATTGGTTAGGGTTCCAAAGGTTTCATATAGTCTTATAGTGCCGTCGATAGAACTGACCACCGAATATCTATTCGCTATTAATTCTTCGTTGATCATAGAACAGTGTAATACTAGCTGTAGGTTATTATTGGAAATCACAAGAAATTTTTGCGTTTCTTTTATGCCAGTATTTTCACTGATTTTCACGTAGAATTTATCGCTATCTCTTTTTGATGAGTAATATTTATACTGCCTATGCGTCGGAATGCCCGAAAATTGAAAGCTATCTATTTGTATCGTGTTTAAAGTTGAATAGACCTTTTCAATTAAAATCCCATCTTCATCGTACCGGAGGCTTATCTGCCTATCGATCGTATCACTTTTAACATCGTTTATAATAGATCCGTCGAATGATCTTTCAGTATGGGGATTATTGAATTTTTCTTTGTATTTTGATATCCCTATATCTGTATATTCTAATATGATTTCAGAACCAGAATTGCCGATTAGTTTAATGACGTTCTTAGAATATAATATATTTTGTTTTTTATTATTGATAATTACTGTCTTGACGTTTCTTTTCAGAGTACCAAATATTCGAACAAATTCCTTATGTATTTCCATTGAGTAATCCAGAGCATTATCGTACATTTCATCCAAGATATGGTAGTCATCCTTATAATACAGTACAACTGTTCTTTCAAAATCTGAAACTATCTGGTTAATATTTCCCGGGACACGGTCAGTGGAAAGTGTATCAGCTATTAAGTCCGATAGTACACGATCTACATTTTTTATTTCTTTTTTGTTTTCCGGCACTGTGGGCGAACAGGATAGGTTGAATAATAATGCTGAGAAGAATAAAATTAAAAGTCTCATTGTGTTTAATTCGTTTATTCGAATATTTGGATATAACGTCGATGCTGACCCCCGTAACGGGCATGTTGACCCCCTCCGATAGGTCCTGGGTTGAGTGTTTCCCAATGACCTGACAATTTTACTTCTTTTTTCTCATACTTTCACCTTTCAATTCAATCCTGTGCGATGAGTGAACCACACGGTCCAGCACTGCGTCGGCAATGGTGTCGTCACCGAACACGTCGTACCAGTTTGCCACGGGCAGCTGTGATGCGATGATCGTTGATGCCTTGGCGTGGCGGTCCTCCATGATCTCCATCAAGTCCAGCCGTTGCTGCTGGTCCAGATGGACCAGCCCGAAGTCATCCAGGATGAGCAAATCGGTTTTGGAGAGTTTATCCATGAACTTGAACACCGAGCCGTCAACCCTTGTCATCTTAATGCGCAGCAGCAGTTTCTGCAGGTTGAAGTAAAGCACGCGGTGGCCCTGTGCGCAGGCCCGGTGGCCCAGCGCGGATACCAGGAAACTCTTTCCGCATCCGGTTGCACCGGTCACCAATACGGCTTCGCCCTTGCGTATGTAAGCCCCGGTGGCCAGTTCCATGACCGCCGCGCGGTCGATCCCACGGGCTGCATCCAGCGACAGCTCCTCCACGCTTGCCCGGTAGCGGAAGTGCGCGTTTGCGCACAGCCTGGCGAAGCGTTTGTCGTCCCTGTTCTCGGTTTCAGCCTGCAGGAGCAGTTCAAGGCCTTCCTGTAATCCCAGTTCGTGGTGTTTGCGGGTCTCGGTGAGTACCTGCCATGAGCCCGCCATGCCTTGCAGGCGCAGCTCCCTTAGTTGTGATAATATATCCATATTGCTGTGATAAATGATTGTGTAGCGGTATTCATATGTCCATCCTTGCCTGCACGTAGTAGTCGCGTCCGCGTATGTTCCCGTGTCCGGGGAGCGGTTTGTCCTGCGCTGGGGGTTGGGCATGCTGCGCCCCGCTTTTGATGATGCCCTCCACCTTTTTGTAGGATAGCATGCCGTATTCCATGGCCACCGTGCAGGCACTGGCGAAGTCGTCGGGGTCCGACTGGCGGTAAAGCCTGAGCAGCCCCTCGCAGGTGCGGTACTGGTTTTCGGGGTATCCCGGTTGCTGGAAAACCATCTTGATGAGTTCATGCAGCTGGGGGCATAGCCTTTCGGCCCTTTCGATGAAATAATCCGGGCTGCGCCCCAGGTAATACCGGTGCTGCGAGGAGAGGTGTTCCTTCACGGCGGTGTAACCGCCACCGAACTTCCGGGTGTGGGCAGCGACCTGTTTACCTTCGGCATAGATGCGTACCACCCGACGCGTGTAGGCCACCTGCACGTGCTGGCCGATGTAATGGAACGGTACGCTGTAGCTGTGCCCTTCCACCAGTACGTAGTTGTTCTGTCCCACTTTGCGCTTCGCGTAGCGTACCACCTGGAACCCTTCAGGGGGCAGCGGGGACAGCAGTGGCTTTTCGGCATTCCGGAACCGTTCCAACCGGCAATACGCCTTCTTCTGCATGCGCGTCTGGTTGTGTGCGGCCATCCGCTCGGAGATGGCACCGTTCAGCGAGGCCAGATCGAAGAAACGCCGGTTACGCAGTTTGGCGAATACCCGGGTGTAGACATTCTTCACCTGGTTCTCCACGGAGGCCTTGTCCTGCGGTTTACGTGCACGCGCGGGGACCACCACCGTGCCGTAGTGGTTGGCGAACTCCTCCATGGTGCGATTGATGGTGGGCTCATAGCGATCGGCACGCTCCACGGCCGCTTTCAGGTTGTCGGGCACCAGCGCCTGCGGTACACCACCCAGATGCCGCAGGCAGCATTCCAGCCCATGAAGGAAGTCCCCGGTGCCCTGGCTCGGTAAGGCCATGGCGAAGGCGTAATCCGAAAAGGGCAGGCAGGCAACCAGCACCGGGCAGGATATCTCCTCCCCGGTATCCCGGTCGATGTAGCTGAGCGTTTTGCCGGCAAAGTCGATGAAGAGCTTCTCCCCCGCACGGTGTTCCAGCACCATCGTGGGGTTGATCGAAGCCATCCGCTGGCGAAGGTGGAAGCAGAACTGCGTATAACTGTAACCGTCGGGACATCGGGCGATGTATTCCTCCCACAGCAACTCGCGGGTGACGCCCGTACGCTTAAGTTCCTTTTCGTAGTAGGGCAGCTTGGAAACAAGGTGTGCATAGCGCGGGTCCTTATAGGCCGGGTTGCCCGCATGGAAATGGGCTTCCAGTACCGGGTTATCCAGCGCAAGGAGGTCTTCCATGCGCTGGGTGCCTTCGGAAACCTTCCGTAGGTAACCTTTCACCGTGTTGCGGCTGATACCAAGCGTGCGGGCGATACGCTTGACCGGCATCCCCTGGCTGTGCAGCCTCAATAACTGTTTGATCTGACTCATGGGTCTTGCTTTTCCGGCCATGGGTTATTCACTGATTGATGGTAAAACATACCGTCAAATCAACCTAAAACCTACCGGCTTTTCCAAAGACCCGGGGGGCAGCATGCCACGTTACACGCCTCCACCAAGGGGTCAGTTTGCTCCGTTACGGAAACCCGCAGGGGGTCAACATGCTCCGCAACACAATCTGTCGAAAATATAGGGGGTCAGCATCCGCCGTTATGGCATGCTCATACGATGCGTACGGGCACCTGGCTTATCAAATTAGTGGACCGTCGCTGGGGGTCAGCTTGCGCCGCAATATCCAAGTGAGGAAAATGAATACGCACGCGCTATTTTCCTAAATCAATAACCTCAATGGCTAATTAGCCAGTTCTAAAAAGAGTCGTGTTGCATGTAGCAATTGCAAACCCAAAAGTTGCAATCTTAAGTGACGTTATTTTACGGTTTACCGTAAAGGCCTAGAACTAGCTATGGCGCTAATTGGGCGGAAATAGTCGGTTGAGTTTTGAGTTTGGTAAGATAATCCCTATCTTCGTCTCAGGTTTAGGTTGATAGCCCCTAATCCCATTGGGGCGGATTCCCGTTATCTTTCAGGTAACGGGTTTCTTTTTTTCAATCTATTAATCCCTCATATATCCGGTAATTTTCCTCATCGAAGCAAACGAAGGTCACCCCTAAGTCGGCTCCTATGGTATGAAGAAATCCCTTCACGGTCGTGATCGCGATTTCAGCAGCTCTTTCTTTCGGAAACCGATAGATTCCCGTACTGATATTGGGAAAGGCGATGCTCTTGATCTCGTACTCGACGGCCAAAGCCAGGCTGTTCCTGTACGCTGAGGTCAGCAAATTCTCTTCATTGCTTTTCCCACCGTTCCACACCGGCCCTACGGTGTGGATGACGTACTTTGCGGGGAGGTCGCCAGCAGTTGTAATCACTGCTTCGCCCACGTTGCAACCACCCTGTCTCGCCCGAATGCGCTTGCAATCTTCAAGTATTGCCGGGCCGCCCGCCCGGTGGATCGCCCCGTCTACGCCACCGCCACCTAATAGGGAAGTGTTAGCGGCGTTTACGATTGCGTCTAACGCAAGTTTTGTGATGTCACCTTGTATCAGCACCATAATGTTAAAAATTGGTCACTTCGATCATTTTTCCGTGGTATTGCCTACCTTTCTACCATCAATTAACCCATTCAGCTCTTTCCACAATTCCGGATTGCTTTCCCAAAATGCCTCATCCACCGATTGTACACTTTTAAGCAAATCACCGGGGTAGAGGTCGCCTTCCGCTAACAGATTTTCTTTTAAGTAATCAATAGCCAAAGGGATCAAGTAATCCAATGAAAACCCCTGTCCAATCATAAGCCTCAAATCTTCCACAGAGAATTCATTCAATGGCTTTTTGGCCAATTCAAGGCAACGCTTCGTCAACGGAGTAGGAGCTTCGGCGGGATTGCCAAAGTTCCGTTTTTCTAACGCTTGTAGGGTTTTATTTAGCCAATTATTTTTCATTAGGCAATCTATTGCTATATGGAACAATAAGTTATCAAAAGACCTTTATAGCTAAAGATTAATCCGATCACCATGTGATTTAGGTTCCGAGATTACAATGAATTCCAGTACCGTATCCGTATTATTTAAAATACGGTGCTGCTTTTTGGGAAGGATATGAAATCCCTGTCCAGCATGAACTTCAAAAATTTCATCCTCGACCTCGAAGTTTGCCATGCCACTCAATATGAAAAAAAACTGTTGTGCATTGTTATGGAAATGCAAGTTCTCGGAAGTGCCCGAAGGCATCTTCTCCCGAATAACACTAAGCGTAGGAGAATCAACCAAGTGCCAGCCATCACACATATTGCCCCAATTATAATGTTTACTATTGTTAATGTCTTTTACCATTGATTCTCAATTTATAAAGATACACCGACCCATTGCCAAACTTGTCGCGCCTCACCAGCGCCCCTTCTTCGGCTAACCTCACCAATTGTGCAGAAAGAGCCTTACTAGAAAAATTGCGCTGATATTTTTCTTTGCAATGTTTTCTGATTTCCCCAACATCATGTTCTTCTTCAAAATATTTTGATTTCAATAACTCAGTGCGTAAAAAGTGCATCAAGCTGTTATCTTTTATTTGGTTAGTGAAGAATTGCGGATTGCCAACGTTCTCTTCATAAAACTGCTTAATAGTTGGAATAGATTTTATATTTTTAATTTTGATAGGCTTAACTGAAAATAATTGGCTGACTTCGATATAAAAGAAATCTGCAATTTTACCCGCAGTTCGGCTTGATATGGATGCTTTGCCTGTTCTTATCGTGCGTAAATGGTTCACGGACATATCAATGGCATATGCAAGACCTACGATGGTAATGCCTGCTTGTTGAAGGAGCGAACGGAGTTGTCTGCCGACAGCTAAAGCCCTTTCTTGGTCATTTGTTTCTGCCATGAAACAAAATGACACAAGAAAGTGTCCACATTATTAACGATTTTTCTTGATTTTATAAAAACACTTTTATACCTTTACCTCTGTAAAACAAAATGATTCGCTTATTGAAAATAATACATAGACATATATAATAAACGAACCCTCGCAACCGAAATGTGGCAATTTCATCATGCGAGTGTGAGTAATGCGCCATAACTCCTATCTTTGGAGATTCAAAGGTATTTCCTGGGGTATGGGTGGCGCTTACTTTATCACTGCATGGTAGTCGGCTTCTCGGAGTCGATGAAGCTGAAAGTTGGCCCCAGGCGACGAGTAGGCGGGCCGCCACAGCCTCGGTTGCAATGTTAAGTAGGCAGTCACCCCTCTCTTTGAGGGTAAATTCTTAGCTTATTTGGGTTCGTTCGAAAAATGAACGAACATATGAATCACCGAACCAAAAAACATCGACTAAGAAATATAATCGCCGCGCCTGAATAGGGTATAAGGGCCTTTGGCCATTCCATCCTAACGGCAAAAAAAGGGCGCCCTACACCGTAAAGGAATTTCGTGCTATTTAATCTTTTTATGAAGAGTTCAATCCTTTATATCAATGAAGCGAAATTTACGCTTGTGGGAATACTATACCCTTATCCAACATAAACTTAAATTCCTTAAAATAAAATATTTCAGCCTAGTGGCTGTAGCAACGATCATGTGTTTGGAAGCCCGCGCGCAGCCGGAGCGAAGCGAAGTCTCGACCTCGGTCGGGACCTTAGCTCACCGCTCCGCTGCGTTGTCGGGCATTTTTTCCAAAAGCATTGATAGTCCGATCAGTCCAACCTTTTCTTCACACAAAAACCAAAGCCACGTATGTATTTAGAAAGCACAGGCTGGTTAATACCCAGCCTGACCCTCAAAATCACGTTCCTACTTATTATCGCGGGCGTGGCGACACGTAGCAAAGGCCAAGCGCCCAAAACACCCGCAGAGGCAGAGCTAGCCAATCCATTGCCGGCAGGCAATTCGATTCCTGACGAGCTATGGAACGCGCCGCTTACGTTATGGAATGCAGCGGATAACAGCACCGAAATCGTTACGCTTGACGATTACCGGGGCGAAGTAATCGTCCTCGATTTTTGGGCTACGTGGTGCAAAAGCTGTATTGTAAACATGCCACGCATGCATCGCTTGCAAGACCAGTTTCAGGAGAATATGATCGTCCTGCCGGTTACCTATGAATCAACGGAAACAGTAGCCGCATTATTTACCCGCTCCAAAGCTAGTGGCATCGGGCAGCTGCGAGGCTCTTTTCAGACCATCCTTTCAGACTCACTGCTCAAAGAGGCTTTCCCCAATCCAAACGGAACCATCCCTTATTTCGCATTGATCGGTAAAGACGGTCTGTACAAAGGCCCAATTACTCCCGAATACTTAACCGAAAGCCTGGTTACCGATCTTACAGCGGGAGATGCAGATGGTGTACCGCACCTACGGGCAGCACCGGTAAAGCCGCTGATGGATTGGTCGGCATCCAATGGAAATGATTGGCAGCTGCCGGTCGGTTATCATACCATGCTTTCCCGTTACATGCATGGGGCAGGAGAGCCCACGGGAAGACAAACCGATACCCTAAAAGGCACGGAATGGCAGTACTACATAAATCAGCCGTTGCTTCGTCTATTTGGCTTGGCGTTAGGCAGCCCACTGCCCCGTCAGGCAAACCGCAGAATCATGCTGGTCGATTCTGCCGTGAGGTTTGACGACCATAGCCTGCGGAATCCGGGGTATGAACCGTTTGTATATAACTATTGCTACGAGGCAACTTATCCCATCGGAGCACCCAAGGATGCAGTGAAGGCGCGGATGCTGGCAGAGCTCAATACATCGACCGGGGTAAAAGGGCAGTTAATCACGAAAAGTATACCTAGCCTGGTCATCCAACGCAAGGGAAAAGTCCAAAGCCATCCGGCGTCAGACAGCGATGTTCAGTGGTTTAAACCGAAAACAATAGCTTGGTTTCTTAACGAACGATACGACATCGCTATCCCCCCGGTACTTGACGAGACTGGCTACGAAGAAAAAATATGGATGGACGATTCGGTTCGAAAAGGCAGCCTCGCAGATGTCCGAAAAGTATTGCAAGCCCAGGGGTTTCATCTGGTGGAAGAAAACCGGATGCTGGAGATGTTTTTATTGACCGACAGCGATAGCAAAGAGGAAATCGGACAGCTACCGCTGACACTTACAAAACACGGTTACGTGAGAGGGGAGGGCGGCCATGAATAAATTTGGCTATGCGTTGACGGCACTGGCATTATGCATGGGCTTGTCTGCCACCCCTCAGGTAAAACAGGATAGTTTGCGGCGGGATACCGTTATGCTGGAAGAGGTGGAAGTATCAACCGGCTACCAGACATTGCCGGCCGAGCGGGCAACGGGTTCCTTTGAGCGGGTAAGCGAGAAACTGTTCAATAGGCAGGTTTCTACCGATGTCATCTCACGGTTGGATGGCATCATGCCCGGTATATTATTTGACAGACGCGGTATTTCGGAAAACCTGCGGGTGAGGGGGCTCAGTTCGATAGGCCTTACCGACAGCCGGCCGTTGATTATCCTCGATAATTTTCCGTATGAAGGGGATATCAATGCCATCAATCCCAACGATGTAGCGAGTGTAACCCTGCTCAAAGATGCGGCATCGGCTTCCATCTGGGGGGCACGTGCCGGGAATGGGGTATTGGTAATCACCACGAAAAAAGGCCGATTTGACCAGCCGTTTCAATTGTCTGCAACTTCCAATATCACGATACAGGAAAAACGGGATCTTTTTTATCAACCACAGGTGGCGTCAACCGATTACATCGATATCGAGAAGATGTTGTTCGACCGGGGGGTATATGATTCCGATTTATCCAATACACGTACATGGCCGGTGGTAACACCGGTGGTAGATATATTGGATGAACAGCGGCGTGGCTTGCTGACCGAAGAGGAGGCGGCAGCGAAAATTAACGCCTTCCGGAATGTAGATCTGCGTGACGATCTGAGCCGCTATCTCTACCGCGACGCCGTCATGCAGCAATATGCATTGTCCCTCCGTGGAGGGAGCAACCGGGTCAATACGTTGTTCTCCGCCGGATTCGACAGGAACCTCCAGTCGGAGCGGGGCAACGGTTATACCCGGACAACCGTGAGAAACCAAACCTCGCTGAGGCCGCTGGATAAGCTAACCATGGATATCGGTATCACTTATTCGGCCAGCAATCGGCAGTCCAATAATCCCGGTTCGGTTTCCATGGGACCCGGCAATGGGATCTATCCATACGCCGCGCTGGTGGATGAATATGGTCAGCCCGCGGTGATTGCAAGGGATCGGCGCTTAGGATATGCTGACACCGTAGGAACGGGAAGGCTGCTCGACTGGCATTATCGGCCTTATGAGGAACTCGCACTCGCAGACAACACGACAACGTTGCAGAACCTGCTGTTCAACTTTTCGACACGGTATCAATGGAGCGCACACCTGAGTACAGAAATACGAGGTCAGTATGAAAACCAATGGACCGACGCGCACGAGTTACGGCACGAGCATTCGTATTTCGTGCGCGACTTGGTGAATACGTTTACGCAACTGGCGAACGAGAATGTGGTCAGGCCCGTTCCGCTGGGCAGCATATTGGACGGTAGCCGATCGCGTCTGCAGGCCTACGGCATCCGTGGGCAGGCCAACTACAACCGGGATTGGTCTGTTCATCGCGTGGCAGCCATTGCCGGTGGCGAGATCAGGCATGCTGGAACCGAATCGAACAGCGACAGGCGCTACGGGTATGATGCAGACTTGCGTATCAGCCAGGGAGTGGATTATGTGAACCGCTATCCGCGCTTAGCCAATTCTAGCTCCAGCGCCATACCCTATGTAGGCTCCAGCCAACGTATGGTGTCCCGGTTTGTTTCGCTATATGCCAATGGTTCCTATACGTTGGCCGACCGATATACCGTTTCGGCAAGCGCACGGCGGGATGCATCCAACCTATTTGGAGTGGCTACCAATGATAAATGGTCGCCATTCTGGTCGGCCGGTCTGGCATGGAATGTTGACAATGAGCCGTTTTATCGTTGGTCGGCGGTGCCGCACCTGAAATTGCGTACGACGTACGGTCTTGCAGGTAATACCGACAACGACCGGCCCGCAGTTACTACCATCGATTACCGGGGCGTGTCGTCGCTTGGCAGATTTCCCTACGCCATTGTGGCCAATCCGCCCAACCCGCAGCTTCGATGGGAAGATGTGGCCACCTGGAATGTGGGGCTTGATTTTGCTGGTCGCAACCGAACGATTGGGGGCAGCTTGGAATACTACGTCAAAACGGCATCAGATCTGATTGCATTGATGGAATCCGACCCGACATCGGGATTTGACTCTTTCGCACGCAATAGTGCCGTATTGCGCAACCGCGGATTCGATCTGTCGTTGTATGGCCGCCATGGAAAAGGGCGTTTCGGTTGGTCGTGGGACGCACTGCTATCGCACACACGAAACAAGGTGTTGGAATACTACGATACGCCGGCAACCTATAGTAACGCCGTAGGGAACGGGAATTTGGTGACACCTTTTGTCGGACGTCCCGCATATGCACTGCTAAGCTATCGGTTCGCGGGGCTCGATCCGGAAACGGGAGATCCGTTGGGATACTTGAACGGGGAGGTTTCCAAAGACTACACCGGCATTGCACAACGGGCCAGCGAAAACGACATCGTATTGCACGGAACTGCTATGCCGACTTATTTTGGTGCTCTTCGTAATACGTTGCAATGGAAAAACTTATCCGTCTCGGCTAACGTGACTTTCCGTTTTGGGTATTTCTTCCGACGGAATACAGTGGCGTATTACCCGATTCTTTCGGGAAATGTAATTAACGTGCATGGCGACTACTATAAACGGTGGCAAAAGCCGGGAGACGAAGCCCAAACAACCGTGCCTTCGATGCTCATACCGGGTAACAATGCCCGTGACGGATTTTATGGCTATTCCGAAGCAACCACCGAACGGGGCGACCACATTCGCCTGCAGGATGTAAACGTGAGTTATGTATTGCGGGGGGATGGGTTGCATTGGGGGCCATTCCGGGAAATCAGAGCTACCCTCTACGCGCGCAACCTTGGCCTGATCTGGAAAGCCAATGATGCCGGGCTGGATCCGGATTACCTGAATGCACCCGCGCCACGTAGTATCGCCCTGGGTTTATCGATGGACTTTTAAGTTGAGAATAATGATGTCAATAAAGAAAATGTTAGGACTCGGTTTGGTTTTCTGCTGTACAGTGGCCTGTGAAAAATACCTTGCAGAAAAGCCAAGTTCTTCAATTGCCATACCCGCTACGGTAGGGGATTTGCAGGCACTCATGGATTATGAAGCCCGGATGAATGAATATTATCCCGATTGCGGGGATAACGCTGCCGATTACTTTTATCTCCGAACGGAAGACTGGATTGCGCGTAATGAATGGGCACGTGGAACTTACGTTTGGGACCCCCAAGCGGATGCCTCGCGGGATTGGTCGGTTGGCTATCAGAAAATCCTATATGCGAATGTCGTGCTGGATGGTATAGACGATGCGCTATTGGATGGTCTTTCTGAAACGGATCGTGACCGGGTGAAAGGCACTGCACGCTTCATCCGGGGATTTACCTACCTCAATCTGGTGCAGCTATTTGTCCCTCCTTACGATGCATCCATCGAAGATAGCCCATACGGCTTGCCACTTCGATTGACCGCGGATATCAACGCGGCAACGCGCAGGGCTACGATAGGCGATACGTATCGGCAGATAGAGGCAGACCTGCTGGAAGCGGCTTCGTTCCTGCCGGAAAAATCGTTTATCGCGACACGTCCGTCAAAGGCTGCCGCATACGCTGCACTTTCACACTTGTGCCTACTGATGGAGCGGTACGAAGATGCCGTGAGCCACGCAGACCGTTGTTTGGCCATCCAGCCGGACCTGATGGATTACAACGATCTTGATGCTTCACAGCGGGAGCCGTTTACCGAATTAAACCAAGAGGTTATTTTTCACGCGGCGTTGCAGTATCAGGCCGGTATCCTCACGCGGTCCCGCGCACGTGTGGATTCCACCCTGTATTCGACGTACGGTCCGAACGATCTTCGCAAGTCGTTGTTTTTTGAAGAGCAGAGCGACGGTACATTTTTGTTTAAAGGCTCCTATTTTGGGCGAGGTGCCATTTTTTCGGGATTGGCAACGGATGAGGTTTATCTCATGAAAGCCGAATCGTTGATTCGCTTGGGCGATTGGAAAGCGGGAATAGAAACCCTTGGGCATTTACTGGATCATCGGATGGAGACGGGAACAAATGCCTTTCCGGCCGGTTTGGATGCGGAAAGTGCGCTGGCGCTGGTACTCGCCGAGCGGGAAAAGGAATTGGCATTCCGGGGTGGCGTAAGATGGGGCGATCTCCGGCGGTTGAACAAAGACGAGCGATTTGCAAAGACGCTGATCCGGGTTGTCGATGGCAAAATTTACAAATTGGAGCCAAACGATTTGCGTTATACCTTTCTGATTCCCACGGTAGTTATCAACCAGTCGGGCGTTATTCAAAACCCACGGTAGAAAAGAAATACGGGTACAGCAAGTGCTGTACCCGTTCATTTATCGATCATCGGACTGATCGACTACTTAATTTTCCGAAAACGCCCCGTAGGTCAGATTATCGTGGCTTTCTTTATCTTGAATCGCCTCGATGAGACCCTCAACGGCTTCGAGATCGGGCTGGTTATTCGACTCAGGCGCTTCTACGAGACAAACCTGTTCGTCCAGATCGCAATCACTGGAAGTTGCATCCGGTGCCGGGTCATAACTTCCAGGTTCGGTTGCCGGTCCCTTACTGGGATCGTACAACCACATTTCGGTGCTTGATGTACTCAGAGCCAGCACCGCGGCTTTGCCGACGAACACTGTGAACGCCAGCAACAATGCTACCAAGGGTAGCTGCTTTCTTAATTTGACCATATTACTTTTTGTTTAAGAACATCACGGGGCGGGTGCTTACTCCCTTCGGACGGTCCGTTGCTCCTGCGCTTCGGCAGACGGTGAAGGCATCCTTTTATCACCTTCCTTTTAGGGTGAACTGCTGTCAACCGCTTGGGGGAACAAGACCTCCCGCTTTGGTGATGGCTGGGTTAGCTACGCCCAGCATCCGCATACGGATATCGTTATCGGCCGTCAACCAATGGTTGCGGCGTTTTTCTTTTATTTCGATGGTATACCAGTATTCCTGTAAAGGCCATTGCCGCTAGTCCCATATTTACCCAGAAATGGGCTTCCCATGATAGTCCGCTGAACAGCTTTCCGCAGGCACATACAGTTTTGCCAGCTGGGGCCGACGCGGCATAGGCGGTATACCCGGCGAAGAGTAGCATCGCTATCGCCGAACCCCAAAGGCCATACAATCGCGTGCGGGTAATCGTGAGCAACGCCGTAAGGACAAGCTCTCCCAAGGGTAGTCCCCAATCAAGGATATCTTTCATCCAGCTTGGCAGGGGTTGCTTTCGTAGCATGATATGGAAAACCGAGTGGTACCATATCTTTTCCATGCCGGTATAGAAAAAGAGGATGAGGACTATGACCGTAATGGTGAGCACGTAGTTTCTTGCATTCATAATTCAGCGGACTTTCATATAGCAAAGGAATGGTAAAAAGTTGCCGATGTTGCTAGCCGAAACGATGCGGGTTCAGCTTTCTTTCCGACCGGTTGGCACGTCGGTTAGCGTTGCTCACGATAGGCCGTAGGTGTAAGCCCCGTTTCCCGCTTGAAAGCCCGGATGAGACTCTCCGCGTAGTCAAAACCGGTTTGCTCCGCGATGGCGGTAAGTGATAGATCGGTATCGCACAGCAATTGCTTGGCGGCATTGATGCGCAGTAGGCTTACAGCCGTTGCGATCGAGGTGCCATATTTCGCTATGTAGGCGAGGCGCAATGTTGAAGCGGGGAGTCCAAACCGATGCGCGATCGTTTTCAGCCGTGTAGGGTATTTGTCGGCAAAGTGCTTCTCGATATGGGCTTGAACTTCAGTGAGTAAGGTTTCGATGGGAGGCGTGGTAGAGGTATGCTGGATTTGTCCGTCATACAACGCCAATAACCGGGCGAGGTATACCTTTAGTGCTCCATCCAATTCGTCGCCTCGCTTGGGGCAGCTCCGGATGCGCTGTATCGCGCGCCGCTCATCTTGCAGTATCGTTGCTTCGTGGAGGCAAAGTGCGCGATTGGCATTTGCCTTCCAGCAGGTAATAAGTGGGTGTAGTTTGGGGTACTGCCGCGTAAGCCATACGAGGTATCCGTATGGGAACGCAACGAGCAGGGTCTCATGATGACCGGGCGGTAGGTTAAAAAGGTAATTGCCTGCAGGAAGGTAGCTCCCGCAGTATCTGCCCTTTTCCAACCGGAAAGGTGCCCCGCCGTGCAGCAGCCGATGGATGTGGCCCTTGAGCTGGTACACAAATAAAACCAGGCCTTCGCCGAGCTGCAACTGCATGGCTTGGCCACGGACGATATCCGCCGTATACAGGTAGATGCTGAATTGCCACCCCTCAACCAATTGCAGGTATAAGCGCGCTTCGGCATGTTCCAGCAGGCTGCGTTTAGCATAGGGTATCGGATAGTCGCTGATCCTCACGGGATCGTTCAACGCTTTGGCCGGCCGATCCGGTGCCTGGGCAAAGCAAACGGTTAGTGTTCTTTCCATATCCCAAAAATGGATAGATAGAAATAGAGGAAGGACGATTGGTGACGGAATCGTATCGAGGGTTGATGGGCTTGGCGCATCGAAGGACGAAAGTATTCGTCCGCTAATAAATCTATTTCGTCCCGTTAAAATCGGATTCCGTTTAGAATCACGCATAAAGTTAGTCGAGATTCCCATGTTTGCCGCTGTCGACAAGTTTATTCCGATGGCCAAAGGAAGCAGGGGATTCCGAAAACCTGAGCAAGAGAGTAGGATAGAACCTTAACACGGAGAAATCATGGAAGACGAATCTCTTTTTCCGATTTTCGAAGACGAACCGAAATGTGATCCTTGGATCTTTTAGTCGGGTGTGATGGTGCCCCGCACCGAATGGCGGGGCACCTTGTTTTCAACCGTGTTTCCAATAACCTAAAAATGAATTTGTATCAACAATTGACCGCCATGGCTGACGAAATCGAGAGCATCGACGTAAGAACTTCTGAGGTATGGTACCGGCGCTTTGCGATTTTCAGTGCCAACTTGGGCTTACTAATGCCAAATATATCCATGGCAGATCATTTGGATTTATTCAAAAAGACAATCCGTAACCAGTGCTGGGCAAAGGAAGAACAGCATCATTTTTTCGAAATGGCGTATGATCTGGATAATTCGGTAGGGGAAATACTCTCAGGATTGTCTGAGCGGCCAGCCATTATTGCTACCTTCCATTCGGGATCGTATCGCTTGCTGGGGCAAGTGTTAGCCAAAATGGACATCAAGTTTTCCCTGCTTTTGGCGGCTGATATTGCCATTGATCAAGGTGAGACATTCCGCCGTTCGGTCCAAGCCATAGGTGGTCCGCTGCCAACAGCATTTGATATCATCGATGCGGAATCGCCAACTGCTGGGCTGAAAATGCTGCGATGCCTGAGCAGGGGCGAAAGTTTACTGGCATATGTAGACGGCAATACCGGTGCAGGCAACCAGCGTTCTAAAACCGTTCCGGTGTCCTTTATGGGTGGTGTCTTACATGTCAGACAAGGATTGCCTTGGCTGGCATATAGGGCAGGCGTTCCGTTGCATGTCATTCATTGCCTGCGGCAGGGACCAGGGCGTGCCAGGTTCAAACTCGGTGTCAATCCACTGATAGTTTCCGATCGATGCACACCCATTGCTTCGGATGCCAAGCAGGCCATGCAGGTGTTGTATGCCGATTTGGCTGCACACATAACAGATGAACCCTGGCAGTGGGAATGCTGGCTCTATTTGCAGCATTATTTACTAAAGTGAGTAATTTTTTCGTGGGTTTTATGGGTGTTTAAACGATAATTTTTAATATTATCGTTTAAAATATAAACCTATGCAACCAATTATACCTAGAGGCCCATGGTTTCATCAAGTGATTTTGCACAGTCGCTGGTGGCTGCTCTATATAACAGTAGTCTCCTCGCTCAACTTATTTGGCAAGCCGGTTCACTACATTTTTGGCTACCTCTTGATCTGCCTGCTGATGGCTTTGACCTTCTATGCGCTACTGGCGGTCCATTGGCGTATCCGCAACAATTGGTTGAAAACGGTAGGCTATCTCGGGGTGGCAGTGGTCATGCAATGGTTGTTGTTCAAGCTGTTGAATGTTTGGCTGCCGAGTGTCCACATTGAATTACAACGCCCTGTAAAAGCCATGTCGTTGCGTTCATTATTCTTCGGATTGAATATGTTTCTGGACATTGTGCTGGGGGCGATAGCTTACGCACTTCACCGAAAAGCCGTTAACGCGTTGGAACAACAGCTCTATTTGGAAAGGGAGCTGCACACAAAGGAAGTCGAACGCTTGAACATGGAGAAACTGGCGTTGCAACGGGAGTTGGAAAGGCGGCAGGCGGAAAGTGCGCAATGGGTAACCGCGATGAATTCGCACGGCATTCGAAACGCCTACAACGCAATCTACCGATTGCTTTTGAATAACAAAAAGACGGCGGCCGGTTTCCTGAGCTTGAAAACAATGCATGAATATGTGCTGGAAAATGCACCGGGACGATCGGGGATAGTGGCATTGAGACATGAAATAGAAATGCTACGGGTATGGTCAAAGGTTTATGAACTGGGGTATCAATCAAGTGCCTCGCTTGATATCAAGATGGCAACTCGGCTGCCACCAATCTTCATACCTTCATTCAGCTACATCGTCTTTTTGGAAAATGCATACGAACAGGGCGATAACGGAAATTCTGAGTATCCCGTTCAGATCAGAATCAACGTAAGCAGGCAGCATGTCCATTTCCGGATCTGGAATAAGAAAACAACGCATAGAATGAAGAACCGGCTCAAATCTGCCAGCCCATCAGGTTTGGGGATCAAAGGTGCAACACAGCGGTTGGAACTGACTGATATTCCCTATAACCTGTCAATTGAGGACGGCGACGATTTTTATATGGCAACCTTATCCATTGATTACACTAAACTCATTTAAACTAAACACATTTAATATGTCTATCATTCCTTATCCCCATCGTTTGCGGATTGTTGTTGTCGACGACCAGCAATCCGGTATTGATGTAATTACCGCGCACGCGACGAAAATGGAAAACGTGTCAGTGTCGCTGGCCACTACCGATCCATTTGAAGCGGTCCGTTTTATCCGGGAAAATTCGGTGGAAGCCGTTTTTCTGGACGTCCGGATGAACGTGATGGACGGATTCGAGTTCATTGAGCAATTAGCCGATCCGCCGCCGACTGTACTGACCACAGCCTATGACGAATTTGCCCTGAAAGGGCATGAGCTGGACGTGGTAGACTACCTATTGAAGCCGATTGATTTTTCCCAATTTGCCAAGGCTGTTCATCGCGTCGAAAAAAAGCTGTTTGGAGTAGTTTCGCCAACAACACCGGGTGAAGATCGAACGGATTCTCGTATTGTTTTGCCGGTAGAGCACAAGATGATCTTGGTGAATCTAGTGGATATCCTTGCCTTGGTGGCCAACCGGAACAAAACCGAAGTACATATCCTTGGACAGCACCATTTTTTGGACAGGCAGACGAGTAAAGTATCACGAGAAGTGATGGCGATGACGGTTAATAAGCCGTTTGGCGAATTGGTGGATAGCCTGCCTTATCCACAGTTTGTGCGGATACATCGTAGTCACGCGGTAGCGTTGGACATGATTGCCGAATTCAATGGCGGGTTTGTGAAGTTGTTCTATTTGCCGCAAAAATCATTCTCCGTATCGGAAGCCAACCGCGAAGACCTTACGAACATATTGAAAAAGGACAATTAATAATCAACATATGTTTAACATGCTTTATTTAACCCTAAAAGGAGGCTTTTATGGAAAACAACCCTTATTTATCTTATCCCAAAAACGAAAGCGCGTTAGCGGAAGCTGTCATCGCGCTGCTTAACCAAATTGCAGAATTGCTCAAGCAGTTACTGGCTGGTCTGGGCAATCCTGCTCGTCGCCATGGGCTGCTGCGACCCGAAGAGGTAACTACTATGCTCTGCATTACCGACCGTACCCTGCGAAGGTACAACCAGCAGGGTATTCTGCGGCCCATCCGTTTCGGCGGTATGTATTTTTACCTGATGGATGAAATCATCGCATCGGGCAGAGGAGATGCTACCGCCGGGTAGCTTACCCTGTTGCATCCCGCCATCCATATTGAGGTGACGGGATGCACTTGTTTCGATATCCGTTTCCGCTTGGGTATTCGTTGTCACTTCCCTTTGATCTTGGTTTGGTCTCGGTCGTACCTTGGTTTGCTCAGACCAATAGAAGCGCAATACGAGGTGGCACGGAGTTCAAACTAAGCTGCCAAGCGTATTACAATCCGCCTCCTATTCACGTCTCATCTCGGACAATTGCGGTCATATCCGGACAATAACGGATAATGGCGGACATGATGTATGATGTTGTATGTGAGTGATTTATGTTTGTGTCGTCGGTGTTGGGCTGTCCGCGGGACAGGACGCCGGCAAATGAATTTTAACGATTAAAAAAGGAGGAAATTATGGCAAAATTCATAAACGGTGCAATCGGTACCTTTTCAGGAAAAGTAGGAAGCATCATCGGCAGCAGCTGGCGTAACATCCATTACATGCGGGGGTTGCCGAAGAAGCGTACCAAACCGTTTACCGAGGCCCAGTTGGCGCAGCAACAACGGTTTGCGCTGATGGGGAAATTCCTGTTGCCTCTCAAGGGGTTGCTTGAGATCGGAATGGCAAATCAGGACACCAGCGAAGCAACACTCTTCAACCTGGCAATGGGTAACAATCTTCCTGCAGTAGCAGGTAGTTATCCGGATTTCACGATTGATTATAGCAAGGTGAGATTCAGCAAGGGTGGATTACTTAAGCCCCGCAACGTAACGCTCACCACCGGGGAACAGGTTGTCAATGTAGGGTGGCGGCCAACGGTGAACACCTACGACGGCAAGCTGGATGACGAGGTGTATGTCTTGCTGTACGATACGGAGTTACAGGCGTTTTATACCACCGACGAAGTCGTACAGCGCTCCGTGGGTGAAGCCGCGATACAGGTTGATGACGACACAGCTGGACACGAGGCCGAAGTATGGCTGTTTTGTGTGAGCCGTGATGGCAAACAGATTTCAGAAACGGTTTACGCGGGTTCCATCACATTGGAATAAGCAACGGATAACCCATTGTTATTTCGGACCGGGGCGCTTGCCCCGGTTCTTAAAATCAGGACTGTTATGGCAAAATTGATTGATATATTGACATTTTCGGGAAAAGTGGGCGACATGGTTGGCTGCAAGGGGGCACATGGATTCTACATCCGGAGCCGCCCGAAAAAGATTAAATCACCGGCTTCTCCTAAACAACTGGAAGTGCGTGCGAGGCTGGCATTGGCGACGGGCTTTCTAAAGCCGCTGAAGGCCGTTATTCACGAGGGCTTTTCGGGTACGTATCCGGTCAATAACAAAGTGTCGGCAATGAACGCTGCGGCATCACACGTGCTAAACCATGCGCTGATTGGCGACTATCCGGATTTAAGGATAGACCCGGCTGAAGTAAGACTAAGCCGGGGCACGTTGGGAAAGTTGACTATCACAAAATTCGGAATGGCAAATGCTTCGGTGGAAGTGTTTTGGTTGCCAATGGTATCATCATTCAGTGGCCATGGGGACGACCGCGTAAAGGTAGTCGTTTACAACCCCACGGAGAAAACCGTCATGGCGAGCGAGGCACTGCGGGAAATAGGGCAAGCAACCGTGGATATATCGGACGAGCCACCGGGTAGCGAATTACTTGTGTACGTGTGCATATCCGACCGCGATAACAAGCAGTTTTCAAACAGCCAGTTTTTAGGAAAGGTACGGATCGATGGCTAGTATTAAAATTATTCGCGTGGCCCAGGGGAAGAACAGTACCCTTAGCCACTTATACATCGGCAGCCTTTTCTGCTGCTACTTGCTGGAAGACAGTATCCGGATGGAGAAAATCCAGGGCCTTACGTGCATACCGGAAGGCGAATATCGGTTGCGACTCAACACATGGGCGGGCATGAATGCCAAGTATACACCCAAGTACCCGCGCCTGCACCGGGGCATGATCGAGATCACAGGAATCCCGGATTATAGCTTGGTATTCATCCACATCGGCAATTACCACACGCAAACCGCGGGCTGCCCGCTTACGGGCTCGTACTGGCAGCGACTGGATGGCGATTACCAGGTGCTGCACTCGGCAGCGGCGTATAAATATGTGTATCCGCTGTTGGTGGAGGAGATTGAGCGGGGTAATGATCGGGTATTGGTGGAGAATGGGTTGCAGTTAGCAAGCCCAACGGAACTGTAACGCTCCCTCTGGTCACGTCACTAGGTTCCTTATGGGCTTGCTAAGCTGCTTAGGGGAAGAAATAAGTGCCCAACGGAACTGTAACGCTCCCTCTGGTCACGTCACTAGGTTCCTTATGGGCTTGCTAAGCTGCTTAGGGGAAGAAATAAGTGCTCTGATTCAGACGTCGAGCACGGGTTTAAAATCGATCGAAGAAACTTTGGGGCGACTTTGGATGCGCATAAGCAACCTAGGGGCGTGAGTGGAACGAGCGTTCCAGTTGCGTTGCGTAACCAAAGCGCAACCAAAACGATCAACGAAAATCAAAAATGAAAGAAAACCAAGAAACAGTCGGCCTACCCGAAGCGGGAAAGCCGACAATTTACGAACGAATCAAAGAGGGACTCGCGGTGGCGAGCCAGCTGGTCATTGCTTCACCGTTGAAGCTGCCGCCCAAAATCGTAGTGGTAGCCAAATACCTTGCGCTGGCACTGGGTGTGCTGGAAGCGGTGGAAGGCGCAGCGAAGGATAGGAGGGAAGGCGATGAAGACTAACCAGCAGCTTAGCATAGGCACTACGGGTGGAACACTATTGAGTGTGATCGGCCAGCTGGGCGTGCATGATGTGCTGCGCACAGCGTTGCTGGCTGCCATCGGTGCAGTGGTAAGCTTTATAGTAACGTGGCTGCTGCAACGTCTATGGCGAAATCACCGGTAATCCGGCTGAGATCTCCTTCAAGCCTGAAGAGATCGCCTACGGGCGGCATCTTCAGGCTTTATGTTTTTTTTATTGCCAAATGCCAATGTTATCTTTTACCTAACGAAGATTAAAACTACATAGCATGGGAAAAATAGTTGAAGCAATCAACATGACACTTGATGGGTTTTGCGACCAACAGGTAACCGGGCAATGGATGAATTCGCGGTGATCATGGATGGTGCGCGGATCGCGACGCGAAGTTTCGAAGAAGAGGTTTCGGCACTCAAGCAGCAATTGGATAAAGACATTTTGGTGGGCAGTCTGAGTTTGATTGCTGCCGCAACCGAACATAAGTTGGTGGATGAATACCAGCTCTGCGTTCATCCCATGATCGCGGGGAAAGGCTTGCCGTTATATAAACATCAGCGATATAACCTTTCCGAAGCTTATAAAGACCAAAAAAAACGTTCGGTTCTGGCACATTGTAAAAATTTAATCGGCTGCTTGTGTACTAAAAATATTAGTATTACCTTTGATGCCCCAATCCGATGGAATATGGAGGTGAAGAAGGAAAACAAGCTCGAAACGGTTAACCGGTTGAAGCAGGATCTACTGCGCTGGCAGGGGGTTGCGCTACCGGAAAGTCATACGGAACGGGTCGGACTGGGCCCCGTTGAAGAGGCATTTCCGGGTGCGGTATTCCCGCCTTTCGGTGTCCATGAGTTCATCAGTGAATCCCGGGAGGAGAGTGCGGCCACGAGCGGATTCATGGGCGGGCTGCTGTCCCGGTTGATCGGGAGCAACGGTGTCTGTCTCTGGATCAGTACATCCAAGCTGCTGTTTCCGCCTTCCGTGAGCGCGTTCGGCGTTGCGCCTGACCGCGTCATCTTTGTGGACATTGCACGGGAGCGGGATGTATTGTGGGCGACGGAAGAAGCGCTCAAGTACAGCGGCCTGACCGCCGTGGTAGCCGAATTGCAGGAAATGGATTTTGTGCAGTCGCGCCGCCTGCAACTTGCTGTAGAGAAAAGCCGGGTCAGCGGACTGATTCTGCGCTGCAATCCCCGCGTAGTCGGATCGACAGCCTGCGCTGCCCGCTGGCGCATCCGGTCGCTGCCGAGCGTCCTGGAGGAAGGCCTGCCGGGGGTGGGCTTTCCAAGGTGGAAGATTGACCTATTGAAGGTCCGCAATGGCAATCCCGGTTGCTGGCAACTGGAATGGTCAGAAGGCCGATTTGTCCCGGTTATGTCGGCCGAACAGGCGCGGGGCAGGTTTAGCCAAATGCAGAAAATCAGTTAACTCCGATATGGAAAAGCGCTTTGCATCGATCTGGTTTCCCTACCTGACAACGGACCGGCATGCGATTCGGCAGCCCGGATTACGTAACGTACCGTTTGTATTGGCAACCCCGGTGCACGGCCGGATGGTCATCACGGAGGCGAATGCCGCTGCCGAAGCGCAGGGAATCACCCGCGGGATGGTCGTGGCCGACGCAAAGGCATGCTTCCCCGACCTGGAGGTTGCTGATGCGAAGGAAGGCCTGAACAAAAGACTGCTGAAAGTACTGGGACTGTGGTGCATCCGCTATACCCCCCTTGTGGCCATGGATCCACCCGATGGATTGATCTTGGACATCAGCGGCTGTGCGCATCTGTGGCGCGGGGAACAGCCTTACTTACAGGATATCACAACGAAATTACGGAAACGGGGGTTCCATGTGCGCATGGCCATCGCCGGGGCAATTGGTGCGGCCTGGGCGGTGGCCCGTTTCGGTAAGGATCCCATCGTGGATGCGGGGAGGGAAACCGATGTGCTGATGCCGATGCCGCCTGCGGCACTGCGGCTGGAACCGGTTGTGGTGGACCGGCTGCACAAACTTGGCCTGCGCACCATCGGCAGTTTCCTCCACATGCCATCGTCGGCGCTCCGGAGGCGCTTCGGAGAGGGATTGCCCCTGCGGTTGCGGCAGGCATTGGGTCGCGAAGATGAACCCATCCTCCCGCTGCGGCCGGTGCCACCTTATGTGGAACGGCTGCCCTGCCTGGAACCCATCCGAACGGCGGCGGGCATCGAAATTGCCCTCAAAAACCTGCTGGAGATGCTCTGCAGACGGTTGTCCGGCGAGGGCAAAGGACTGCGGATTGCCACGTTGATGGGGGGGCGTGTGGATGGCAAGATGGTACAGGTGGGCATTACGACGAGTCGCGCAACGGCCAGCGTGCCGCACCTCGTGAAGCTGTTTGCGCTGAAGATACCGGACATCGAACCTGCCCTGGGCATCGAACTGTTCGTGCTGGAAGCGGGAAAGGTGGAGGAGGTCGACCCGGTGCAGGAAGCACTTTGGGGCGGCGTGCCGGGCTTGGAAGATACGGCACTGTCTGAGCTGATCGACCGGCTCAAGAGCCGTACGGGCACCCGGGCGGTCTATCGCTACCTGCCCGACGAGCATCATTGGCCCGAACGGTCATTCCGGGAGGCCTCGTCGATCACCGAAAAACCTTCTACCTTATGGAAAGCAGACCGGCCGCGCCCCACGCGCCTGCTGGCCTCACCGGAGCCGATTGAGGTAACGGCGCCTATACCGGATTACCCGCCGATGCTGTTCCGCCATCGGGGCGAGGCGCATCCGATCAAAAAGGCCGACGGGCCGGAGCGGATCGAACGGGAATGGTGGATGGATCCGGGCGAACACCGCGATTATTACTACGTGGAGGATGACAAGGGCCGCCGGTACTGGCTGTACCGTTCTGGGCATTACGGAGACGACCGCCCGCAGCGTTGGTTTCTGCATGGTTTTTTTGCATAACGGTTTGCTTAATAGGATATGGCATACGTGGAGTTACAGGTGACTACGAATTTCTCCTTCCTGCGCGGGGCATCCCATCCGGAGGAACTGGTGGAGCGGGCCGCGGCGCTGGGCTATGAGGCGATCGCCATCACAGACCGTAACAGCTTTGCAGGCATCGTGCGGGCGCATATGGCGGCAAAGAAACACAACATCCGCCTGATACCGGCCTGCCGGTTGGATCTGCTGGATGGTCCGAGTTTGCTCGCGTACCCGAGGGACCGGGAAGCGTACGGACGGCTTTCGACCTTGCTGACCATCGGCAACCGCCGCGCAGAGAAAGGGCAATGCCACCTCAACAAAGTGGATGTATACGAGCATGCGGAGGGCATGGAATTCATCGCCGTGCCACCCGACGGCCTGACGGCCACGTTTGAGCTGGAAGCAGATTATGTGCGCCACATCACCGAATACCGCCAGGCATTGGGCAGCCACTTCTGCCTGGGTGCCGTGCGTACCTATGCGGGCGATGATGCCAAGAAGCTGTTTCGCATTCACCAGCTTTGCCAACGGCTGGATATGCCCTTGGTTGCGCTGAATGACATTCATTACCACATTCCCCAGCGCCGCGAATTGCAGGACGTGCTGACTTGCATCCGTGAAAAGTGCACCATCCAGACGGCCGGATACCGCCTGCATCCGAATGCGGAGCGCTACCTCAAGCCACCGGAAGAAATGGATCGCCTCTTTCGGCAGTATCCAGAGGCCATCCGCAATGCAGAGGCAATTGCCGAAGCGTGTGGTTTTTCGCTTAAGGAGCTGGAATATGTGTATCCCACGGAGCTTGTGCCCGATGGCCGTACCCCGCAGGAAGAGCTCACACGGCTAACCTGGGAAGGTGCGAACGAACGGTTCGGGGGAGATATTCCTCAGAAAGTCCGGGAAACCATCGTCATGGAACTGGCTTTCATCGAAAAGAAAAACTACGCCTCGTATTTTCTGACGGTTCACGACTACGTGCGGTTTGCGCGGGAGCGTGATATCCTGTGCCAGGGCCGCGGATCTGCTGCGAACTCGACGGTTTGCTATTGCCTGGGCATTACATCGGTCAACCCGGCTAAGTTCCGGCTGTTGTTTGCCCGTTTCATGTCCGACGCGCGGGATGAACCGCCCGATATTGACGTCGATTTCGAGCACGAAAGGAGGGAGGAGGTCATTCAGTACATCTATGAAAAATACGGCCGCCATCGGGCAGCCATCGTCGCGACGGTTACCCAGGTGCGCTCCAAGGGTGCGGTGCGCGACGTGGGCAAGGCCATGGGGCTGTCGGTGGATGCGGTGGGGCGTCTGGCCGGTGCCGTGAGCAGCCATTGGGACGACTACATCGATGAACAGCTGCTGGCGCAACAGGGATTCCGTGCCGACGACCCGCACCTGCGGAAGGTGCTGGAGCTTACCTACCAGTACATGGGGTTCCCCCGGCAGCTCGGGCAGCACACGGGTGGCTTCGTCATCACGCAGGGCAACCTGCACGAGCTGTGCCCGATCATCAACGCGCGGATGGAAGACCGCACCAACCTGGAATGGAATAAGGATGACCTCGAAGCACTCGGCTTTCTGAAGGTGGACGTACTGGGCCTTGGCATGCTGACATGCATCCGTAAGGGATTCGACCTGGCCAAGCGGCATTACGGGCTGGACCTGACCTTGGCAAATGTCGAACAAGATGATCCGAAGGTGTACGACATGATCTGCCATGCCGACACGCTGGGTGTTTTCCAGATCGAAAGCCGGGCACAGATGTCCATGCTGCCGCGCCTGCGGCCACGGAAGTTCTACGACCTGGTGATCGAGGTGGCCATCGTGAGGCCGGGGCCGATCCAGGGCGACATGGTGCATCCCTACCTGCGGCGGCGCAACAAGGAAGAACCCGTGGATTACCCGTCTGAAGAAATAAAGGAAATCCTGGAAAAGACCTTGGGTGTGCCGCTATTCCAGGAACAGGCGATGGAAATTGCCATCGTGGCGGCAGAATTCACGGCCGCAGAAGCCGATGAACTGCGGCGCAGCATGGCCACGTTCAAGGCCAAAGGACAGGTCTCTGCCTTTCACAAAAAGATGGTGGACGGCATGATGAAGAAGGGGTACACGGAGGATTTCGCCAACCGGGTGTTCAAACAGCTCGAAGGATTCGGGAGCTATGGATTCCCGGAGAGCCATGCGGCATCCTTCGCCCTGCTGGTGTATATATCGTCATGGCTGAAATATTATTACCCGGATATCTTCGCAGCCGCCCTGCTCAACAGCCAACCCATGGGGTTCTACCAGCCCGCGCAAATCGTCATCGATGCGCGTAAGCATGGGGTGGAAGTGCGGTCTGTCGATGTAAACCGGTCGCAATGGGACCATACACTGGAGGGCGGGTTTGGTCAGCGCCTGCACGCGCTGCGCCTTGGTTTTCGCCAGATCAAAGGCTTGCGTGAGGACGACATGCAAGTGCTGATGGATGCACGCCCTCCTGAAAGGTACACTACAGTAACCGCACTGATGGATGCCGGGGTATCACTGACCGCCATGGAGCGGCTGGCCGACGCGGATGCATTCCGTTCCCTGAGGCTGGACCGCCGGCAGGCACTCTGGGCAGTATCGGCCCTGGCCGACCGGCCCATGGCCCTCTTCGAGGGCCAGCCAGCCGAATGCACGAAGGAAGGCCAGATTGAGCTGCCCTTGATGACGGCGGGTGAGCACGTGGTGCAGGACTATGCCAGCACGGCGCTTTCCATCAAAGCACATCCCGTGAGTTTCCTACGGGAGAAGTTGGATTTACTGCATGTTACACCTACCGGGAATCTACCCCAAATGAAGGATGGAATGTTTATCAAAGTCTGTGGCATGATTACGGTGCGGCAGCGACCCGGCACGGCCAAGGGTGTACTGTTTGTGACCATCGAGGACGAAACGGGGTTTGCCAACCTCGTGGTGTGGGGCAAAATGTTCGAAAAATACCGCCGCGAGATCCTCCAGTCGCGGCTGCTTCTTGTATCCGGCAAGTTGCAGATTGAGGGCGAGGTCATTCACATCATCGTGCAGCGCTGCACCAACCTGAACGGCTGGTTGCGGGGAATAGCAAGCCCCGAGGGAGTCGATACGGCAGGTATATTTCACAAAGGAAGAAATTTTCAATAGAAAACCTCATTCCACAAATGGAGCAATAATTTATGGAATGTGGCTTTATTTGTAAGATTTTCGTTGTTTTATTAGTTATGATGGTTCTTTTTCATCATATTTGTGAATGAAATGAACAGGTTTCATTTCATCTTTTTCTACCGAGAATACTGTATTGTACTTGAAAGAGCCGTTATATGCCAATCCAAGTTGCCATTGCCGATGACCATAGTGCTGTCCGGCTAGGAATGAAATATCTGGTTGAAGAATGGATGCCGGAAAGCAACGTTCACTTTGCACAGGATCTACCTGCCTTGTTGCGATTGTTAACAACGCAACCGATAGATTTGATTGTCCTGGATATCAATATCCCCGGGGGTAATACTTTTCAAATGGTTCCGATGATTCGGAATATCCAAGCCGCGGTTCGTATATTAATGCTTTCGGCCTACGAGGAAGACTTATATGCACTGCGTTATATTGATTCAGGCGCAGACGGGTACCTGCAGAAAGACAGCGATGAAGGCGACATCAAAGAAGCCCTTAATACGGTATATGCCGGCAGGAAGTACCTAAGCAGCAAACTGAAGGAATATTTACTGCAAAGCCGGCTTAATGGCGGAAGCGCAACACAAAATAACCCCATAGAAAGTCTTACAAATAGAGAACTGGAAATAAGCCAACTATTGATCGCGGGGAAAGGGGTAGGAGAAATCGCCAAGACGCTGTTTATCCATACTTCTACCGTTGGTACCTATAAGAGCAAGATCTTCGATAAGTTATGTGTCCGGAATGTCAGAGAATTAATCGACGCTTTTAGCATGTACCATTTGTAAAATGAATGAAACGGTTGTGCCCCCGCCAAGTACGCTGTGAAGTGACATTTCAGCGTTAATGAAACGGGCCATATCTTTTACGAGCAATAGGCCAAATCCAATGCTTTTTTCATCAGTACGCGCAGGTAGTTTTTCCTTATTCATCTCATTATAATAATGGATTTGTTCGGGGTACAAGCCAACGCCGGTATCGCTAATGCTGAATAAGATCGTCATATCAGCCCGATATGCAACATCGATTTCTATTTCGCCATTTTGGGTAAACTTCGTTGCATTGTCCAGAAGGTTATGGATGATAACGGCGAGCACATCGGCGTTGGAATGCACAATTGTGCCGATAGGAACATGGTTGTGCACGGTATTACCCCGCGATTCTGCAGCCGATTTAAAAATGTCGATTTGTCGTTGCGCAACCTGATATAACGGTACATCCGTGAATTCCAATACATCGCTCGTTAGCATCAGTTTGGCCAATTTCGTCAGATTATTCGAGTAATGGTAAATATTTTTGATCGATAAGTAAATCTGTTCCATTTCACGGGGTAAAAATCCCTCGGCCTTAGCAATGTCCTGTATATTACCTAATGCTTTAACCACATAGTTAAGTGGGGCTTTAATGTCGTGTGTAATGGATGTAGAAAGCCGTTGCTGCCATTCATATTGACTTTTGAGTATATGGGTCCGTTCGTTGACTTTATGGACAAGCAAACGGTTTTGATTGAGAATAAATCGGGTCCGTAAAGCAATTATTAGCCAAATGGCAAGACCTAATATCGTACAAAGAAGTAAGGTAAACCAAGTCGTCTCGTGAAATAACGGCTGTATATACAGATGGAATGTTGCATAATTGAAATCACGGGCGTCCATCCCTTTCCGCATACGCACCAAGATGTCGTGGTTTCCCGAAGACAGTTCATTGATGGATAACGTGTTGTCCGCACCATTGAGAGGAAGCCAGTTTCCCTTGGGTTTGTCTTCACTGGTCACGATGTATTCGATTTCCGTATTATGCGGACTGCCGTAAAACGGCGTGGCAATTTTGATGTCCAAACGTGAGAAATCGTGCGGAATGCAAATGGTATCCTGTGTAGGCAAATTTTTTTTGTCCAGTATTACTCCGTCGAGTATAATATCTCCCGATGGAAAATGATCATTAATCGCGTCTGGAGTGAACTGCACGAGGCCATCCAACGAGGGAAAGGAGAAGTTGCCATCGGGAAGTTTGATCGCGCACGGCTTGCACCCGCCATTGAATTCATTGGTGTTGAATCCCCACCGCTTATCGTAATAGAAATAGAACGGAACTTTTGTCTGGTCGTGTTTGTAAGCCAGTAATTGTTGTTTGTTTACTTTAAATAACCCTTTATTGGTACTTATCCAAAGAAAGCCACGCGCATCTTCCAGCATGCAATGTGATGTCGCCAAATAGCCGTTTTTGTCCAATGGGAAAGCGGTCACTTCTCCATTTTCATACAAAAAAAAGCCTTGTTGATAGGTGGTTATCCAATGCCTGCTGGCAGATTCCTTATAAATACTGCGTATCGTCTTGCCCGCGAATTCAGGGATTTCTTTTTTGGTGCAGTGCAACGTATTGAAAACAAACAGGCCGTTTTCGGTACCAACGTATAATTCTTGAAGGCCTCCATCTTCAATATACGTGATAGCCGGAAAGGATCCCATGGTTAGGAAACTGTCCCGGTCTGCCTGATACTTCTGCAGTATACCTGCATCGCCGCCAATCCAAAAGTTTGAGTTTTCATCCCAATCGGAAAATTTTGCCAATGCCGGATTTTGCCTGATGCCGATTAGCTGGTTAAGCTGAGGAGAAACGAGAAGGATTGTATCCCACTGAAATATCCATAGGTTTCCGTCGGGTCCGATGACTTGATGGTATTGATGTTTTTTTTCCTGCAAAAAGCGGAGTAGATGCGGCTGCCCCTTCCGGTCAAAAGCGCGGCCTTCATTTGTCAATAACAGGCCATTAGGCAGCAATGTTTGATTGTAAAAGGTGTTGTTGGGATAGTCAACTCCTGAATGGAGCGTGTTGAAATGCCGCTTTTGTACCACGAAAAGACCTTTGGTAGCGCTGCCAAGAAAAAGCTTTCCTTGCGATGGCATATAATGCGCTGTTGTAATGGCATTTTTTTTAAAATCGAGTCCGGAAACGAGCAACGTGCTGCTAAATCTTCCGTTGCCGTCCTCGGTTAACCGATAGAGTTTTTTTTCGGCGTAGACAAACAGCTGATTTGACGCTGTGTTCCAGTAGATGGTAAAGTGGGTGTTTGCTGGTAAGCTTAGTAAGTCGCCGCCGATTTCTTCTTGCGTAATTCGATTATCTCGATGGAACACCACGCATGATCGAAGCTGGTTTAGGTACAGTAACTTTCCCTGGAAACCCACAAATCCCCACGGATTTTTGTTGGGGAAATAACGCCTGTGTACCGTTTTTTGATGGTGCTGCGTGAACGAGATTGAATCTTTTGATACCACAAATCCACTTCCCGTACCATCGGGAATGAAGAGGCATTCGGGAAGTGCTTCGGGATAAGGTGCCGGCAATCGTGTAGTTGTGACCAACGTCTCTGCCAATTCCGGCCCTGGCTTCTCAAAAACATCCCAAAACGTATCGGCCGATGTAACCGCCTGCCCATCCTTCAACATGACAAGTGTATCGTTTTCGGCCTGAGCCCAAAGCTCGCCGCCCGGACCGCCTTGATACAGCGCCATCATTCGATCCGTTCTTAACGACGCCGATAGATTATCAAACGTTCTGAATTGCCCATTGCCATCATAACGGATGGGGCCTTTTTCTGAGATCAGCCATAGGAAACCTAAGTTGTCTTGGCCGATTCCTTTTATACTATTTTGGGGCAGGCCGTGCTCATCGGTATAGTGATCAATGATGAACGTTTCGTCTGCAGCGAGTGTCGCATTTAAACTGAAAAAAAATGCGGCGAAAGCAGGAAAAATACTGTTTTTGATTGAGGCGATAGATGAAGTCACGTCTTAAGATAAATGCTGTGTCGGCTATAATGCGATGAATGGTGTAAATGTATCCAATTTACTTGACGGGCGCAAGACCAATTAATTATTAGTTGGTGTTTTTTCTAATTGATTGATTCCAGATGATATTGAACGGTGAGGGAGATAGAAATTTTTCTATCTATTTAAACATATTTTTACGATCCATTTTTAGAAAAAATACGATTGACCGCGCTAAGCCGAATGGATTATTTTTGTTCCCGTAAATAAAGACTCATCTACCAATGGACTTTTTTATCTGCTTATTCCTGTCCTGTGTCGTCTTATTTCACATCGTTGACAGCTACTTAATTGTTTATGAAAAGAATTTTATTTGCATTCCTCGTCCTTGTTGCTAGTGTTCCACTCCGGGCTGCTGATTATTATTGGGTAGGCGGCGGTGGGAATTGGAGTAACATCAACAATTGGAGACTCGGCGGCCCCACGGGAAGCACACCTAGCATCGTACCTGCTCTCGGTGATAACGTATTCTTTGGTGCATACAGCGGGTTTGGCACGACGGCTACAGCGCGGACGGTGACGCTGGATGCCAATGCGTTTTGTGCCAACATGACGTGGGAAAGCGATGTGCCGAATAATCCCATTTTGGCCCGTACGGGTTCAAATACGCTGTTTATATATGGCAACCTGGTGCTAGCGCCAACGGTGACATATAGTGGCGTGGTCAATGTGGAATTTGCGGGGAGCAATCCCGGTACGCTTACCGCCAACGGGACGATTGGCGGTATCCTGAACCTGACCATCAATAAACCCGGAAGCGGGTTAACACTTGCGGATGATTTGGTCTACACGGGGAGTACGGCCAATAACGCTTATGGTCTCACACTAACGGCGGGCTACTTGGATGCTTCCGATAGGAATGTAGAAGTCTTTAGCTTTTGGAGCGAGAACGATAATCCACGGCATTTGGACATTACCGGAGGCCGGCTAAGCGTACTGCGCAACTTTTATTTCAGGGGAGCGAATAAAACGACTGCGGCGGAGGGATCTTACATCCAATCGGCTATTCGACTGGTAACAGACGGCGGCGAGTTCGACGAGGTCGAGGCACTCTCAGATAGTCCGAATAACGATCTTTTTTCCATATATAATACGACCTTCGAGAAACTGGTGTTCAGTAACCCGTCGCTGACATCCAATGCACGCATCCATGTGGGTAATACCATAGACACGTTGATCTTTATGGGCGCAGGCGTTGTCCGGGGCGAAAATAACGTGATTAAGTACGTAACGTTTGCAGGGAATGCGGCAGTTGGGGGATCAAACAACGTGATTCAGTATGCTGAAATAGGAGGAGCGTTTGAGATCATTGATAATGGCGCGCATGCTTTCGACACGCTGTACACAGCAGCCAATAAGAACATTATTATCCGCGGCACGACAACGATCAATAAACGCTTCCGGGCTGGTGGCTTACCGTGTGATGGGTTTACGGAAATAACGGGCAGCTCCGGCGGTACCATTCACTTCGCAGACGGAGCCGTGGCTGAGATCGATAACGTGTTGCTGACCAATATCGCAGCAACGGGAAGCATTACACCCCTCACGGTTAATGGGGTGGATAACGAAGGGAACAGTGGCTTTATTGTCAATACACCCACTACGGCCAGCCGTACACTATATTGGGTAGGTGGTTCGGGCGATTGGAGCGACCGTAGTCATTGGAGCGAAACCAGCGGCGGCACCGGCGGTGCTTGTATCCCGTTCGTAACGGACAACGTCGTGTTTGATAATGCCAGCGGGCTCAACGCAGGCAGCGTGATAACCACATCGGGCAATACGTATTGCCAAGATATGACTTGGGCCGCGAATCTGACGAGCAATGTCACGTTCAACGAGTCAGACAATTACCAGTTGCGGGTTTACGGTTCCGTCGTTCTTAATCCGAACGTTACGATGAACGCCATGTTGCAATTTACCGGAGCGGAGGATGCGACATTCACGAACAACAATAGCACGCAGGGCCTTTTAGAGGTTCGTATCTCCAAGTCAGGCCCTTCAGCAGCTATCGGCACCGTAGCCTTGTTGGACAATTGGAGCAATCCACAGGCTAAGGTGGTTTGGTTACGGGGAGATGTGGATGTACACGACCGGGTATTGGATATCAATGTGTTTCAAGGTATCCAATCACAGGGCGGACACTTAACTATGAGAGACGCGTCCATAACGGTGAACAACTGGGAATTCTTAAACGCAGCGAAGACTGTAGATGCAGCAGGTTCCTACATACTGGCGAAAACCAATATCGGTATACGAACCGGAAGTTTTTATCAGGTAGAATCCTCGGCCACGAATGTCAATGCGTTTGATATTGCAAATACAACGATTGACTTCCTGACGTTCAGTAATCCGTCGCTGACCAGCGAGGCTTGGATTGGCAGCAGCAACACGATCGGTACGCTGGAATTCAAGGGGCAGGGGATGATTCGGTACGGGGGGAATAGCATCGACTCGTTGATCACAGGCGAAAGCAGGAATTTTCGGTTCTTTGATAGTAATACGATTAACAAATACTTCAAGGCTACCCATCCCGATTGCAGCGGCCTGGGAGAAATACGGAGCGGTGCGGCAATTAGCACCATCATCTTCGGCCCGGATGCAGAGGTAAATATCGCTAACGTATATATGGAAAATATGGTCGCCACCGGCGGTGGCGGTTCACTGACGCTTCCCATCACCTTCTCTGGCGCTGATGCCGGCGGCAATGCGGGCTGGAATATCATAGCTTCCGATGGGGATGCGCGGTATTGGGTGGGTGGAGCTGGTGATTGGAACGACGCTTCCCATTGGAGTACCACATCCGGCGGATCGGGCGGAGCGTGTATCCCGACGGTTGCAAACGATGTTTATTTCGATGCGAACAGCGGCTTCGGTACGACAGCGGCGGCAAGGACGATAACGGTAAACGCCGGCAACGCCTATTTCCGTGATATGAACTGGACAGGTGCGGCAAATAATCCGATTCTGAACAAAGCTGGGGCTTGGAACATGGAGGCATGGGGCGAAAGCATGGTACTCAACCCTTCCAGCACATTGAATACGATCATTCAATTTCGGGGCACGGAAGAAACCACCATCACCGGGCAGGCGCTGGGTAATCTGGATTTCGAACTCCGCAAAACGGGTGGGCGCTTAGTCTTTGGCAATGACTATAGCAATAGCCAGACCGATATATTTTTGTATGAAGGAAGTTTGGTGGCCAATGACGTTGTTTTGAATATTCATGCAGTGGATAATAACGAACGCAACAATAATCTTTCGGTTGATATTACGGGCAGCACCATCCTGACAGGCAACCTTTGGCGATACAATGGCGGCTCATCCAACCGTTCCCTCGCTGCCGCCGGTTCAATGATAAATACCCGCGTGTTTCTCGCCGATGGTTTTGCCTATGATCAGGTGTCAATCAGCGGCTACTGGACTCAGCATAGTGCGTTTTCCAGTATCGCGGCCAGCAAGGTTGTTTTTACGTACACGAATGTTGCTTCGGACATCGGTATCAATGGAACAAACAACCAATTGGATACCGTAGAATTTAAAGGCGGCGGTAAAATCTATGGTACCAACAACACGATCGGTACGTTGATTTTCTTCCCAGGAAGCCGATATATCTTTAATTCCGGTACCAACACCATCATAACGGATAGCTGGTTTGGCAGTGGTACGCCGTGCCGGTTGACGGAAATCATGAGTAGCGGAGCGACCAATGCGATCGTTACCAAAGCTACGGGTAATGTAAACTTCGATTATGTCCGTTTTCAGCAGATGACAGCTACGGGTGGGGCGGAGTTTACGGCCGGCTCCCATAGCCAGGATCTGGGCGGCAGTAGCGGCTGGGACATTGCGCCTTACGACGGCGCTTCGCCGATAATGGGCTTTGGCCCCGACCTTACGGTCTGTGCGGATGGATTCCCCATCGTGCTGAACACAGATGGGTTCTTTGCCGGTCCTTCCGCTACGTATTTATGGAGCGATGGCAGCACCGGCAATACGCTGACCGTTACTGATGCCGGAACCTACAGCGTAACCGTAGAATATCCTGACGGGTGCAGCATTTTCGATGAGATTGTGATCACCAAAAACACGGTAACCGTAGCGCCAGTAACCGGCGCCGATGCGGTATGTGTGGAAAGCACCACCCCGTTGCAGAGTGTCACCGCAGGCGGTGTTTGGAGTAGCAGTGACGAGGCCATCGCAACGGTTGATGCGACCACGGGAGAGGTAACGGGAATTGCCCCCGGAACGGCTACCATCACCTATACGGTAACCACTGAAGAGGGTTGTACCGCCAGCCAGACGGCGACGATTACGGTAAATCCACTGCCTGTGGTCGATGCCATCACGGGGACACTCACCGTATTTGAAGGGGAAACCACCACACTTTCTAGCACCACACCCGACGGCGTATGGTCGAGCAGCGATGCTGCCGTAGCCACCGTCGACGCCAGCGGCGCGGTAACCGGCGTATCCGGCGGCACGGCAGACATCACCTATACGGTTACCAACGCTGAGGGATGTGCGGAATCGGTTACCGCTACCGTTACGGTTGATGGATTCTCGGCTGCTAAACGCGAGGTTAGTGTTACCAAAACGGCGGATGCACAGGAACCTTTTACCAACGGTGGCTTTATGATCAGCCTTCCTGCCGACGTATTGGCTGTAGAAGATATTACGTTGAGCTACAGCGTAAGCGGTACCGCCACTCCGGGTACGGATTACACGGCGTTGACTGGCACAATCACAATAGCCGCGGGAACAAATGGCATCGCAGTGCCGGTTGCCGTTATTGACAACAGTGTGGTAGAACCTAGTGAAACAGTTATATTCAACTTATCTGCGGCCACGTCGGCCAATTACACCTATACGATCCCAAGCGCGGGCAACAGCGCTACCGTGAATATCGGTGACAATGATTTTACCGCCAACAGCAACATCGTATTGCTCACCAAAGTATCCGATGCGATAGAGGGCGGCACGAACGGGCAATACCGGATATCGCTGCCTCCCGGGGTGACTAGTTCTGACGATGTAATGATCAGCTTCCTTCTTGCGGGTACTGCAACAAGTGGTTCAGACTATAATATACTCGGATTGAACAGTGGCAATATTGTGATACCAGCTGGTGCCAATGAAGTTTTTATAGACGTCGATGCCACAAACGATGGAATTATTGAAGGGCCCGAAAGTGTGCAGGTCACATTAACGGATGCCGCTTCGGTCAGTTATCCGTTCACAATCCATCCTTCCGCTAACAGCGGCACCGTGAACATTGTTGATGCCAATGCCGCCAGCAGTACGCCTTTGCAAGTAATTGCTGGCACGAATGGCTCAGAGCCAAGTACCGGAGCAACGTTTACGGTTAAGCTTGCCGGCGATGCGACCTCCGCGTGGCCGGTAACGGTAGGGTATCGGGTATCCGGCACGGCAATGCCCGGCTCAGATTACCAGGGCATCGGAACAATTACCATACCTGCCAACACGAACAGCGTCACCGTCAACCTCAACGTGCTGGACGACCAGGTAATAGAGCCTACAGAAACGATGATCTTTACAGTGCTCTCCGGCAGCGCGACCGACGGGGGTGGGAATGCATTCATCTTCCCACCGGATCCGGCCAATAATGATATTACAGTCAGTATAGCGGACAATGACGCAGTGGCTGCCAACCAGGTATTGTCGCTCGTCAAAAATACAGACGCCGCAGAGCCGTCTTCCGGCGGCAGCTATACTGTTTCGCTGCCTGCAGGTTACACTTCTTCGGCCAATTTGACGCTCAGCTATAACATGACCGGTGGGGCAACGCGCAATACGGACTATACGGTTTTCACGATAACACTGCCGGCTTATCAGAACAGTGTAGCGGTTCGGGTTAACGTGCGGGACGACAAGATCATTGAAGGCACCGAAACATTAGTGATGAACCTTTCGGGTGGTACAGACGGTAACAGCTTTACGTACACGGCTGATGCCGCTGCTAATGCAGTGCCCATGGATATTGCGGATGACGATCTTGATCCGGCTAATAGAGTGCTCACGGTTACGAATGATGGGGACGCGGCCGAGCCGATTACCAATGGTGCCTTTAACATCAGCCTGCCGGCAGGTATAACGGTATCCGAAGATGTAACGGTAGATTATACGATCAGCGGTACGGCCACCGCGGGCGATGACTACGCCGCGATTACGGGTGCAGTGGTGATTGCCGCGGGCCAGAACAGCGTAAGTGTACCGGTGACCGTAAGCGACGACCAGGCGATTGAGGCGACAGAAACCGTGATCATGACCCTGGCCGGCGGGGCCAGTACCAGCTTCACCTTCACCGGAACAGGCAGTGCAACCGTAGACATCGCAGATGATGAGAGCACAACAGGCCTAACCCTGGCGATCAGCAAGGGCGCTGACGGCGCGGAGCCGGATATGGACGGTAGCTTCACGATCAGCCTGCCCACCGGCATATCAGCTACTGAAGACATCACCGTAAATTACACTGTCGACGGCACGGCCACAGCAGGCGATGACTACGCCGCGATCACAGGAGCTGTTGTGATTCCGGCCGGACAAAACGGTGTCACGGTTCCGGTAACGGTTGCAGACGACCAGGTAATCGAGCTAACAGAAACCGTGATCATGACCCTGGCGGGCGGCAGCAGTGCCAGCTTCACCTTCACCGGCATCGGCAGCGCGGAAGTAAACATTGCAGATGATGATAATACGCCAGCGAACCAGGCATTGACCATCGCCAATAGTGGTGACGCGGCAGAGCCGGGCACCGATGGCATCTTTACCGTCAGCCTGCCTGCAGGCATCACGGCTTCTGAAGCCATTACGGTAAACTTCACCGTGGCAGGTACTGCCACCGCAGGTGATGACTACACCGCATTCACCGGTACGGCGGTAATCCCCGCAGGGCAAAACAGTATACAGATACCGGTAGCTGTAATAGACGACCAGCTGATCGAAGGGGATGAAACCGTGGTTTTATCACTCAATGGCGGCAACAGTGCCAGCTTTGCCTTTACCGGTTCGGGCAGCGCGATGGTGCACCTTGCGGACGACGAGCATACACCGGCCAATCTGGTGCTGAACGTGACCAAAACCATCGACGGGGCAGAACCTGCTACCGATGGGGCATTCAATATTGCGCTTCCGGCGGATTTGACCGCTACGGAAGACATCACGGTAAATTATTCCGTCGCCGGTACGGCGACTAGCGACCAGGATTATATACCGCTCTCCGGAGTAACGGTAATCCCAGCCGGTGATAACAGCGTAGATCTGCCGTTGATGATAACGGACGATCAGGTGATTGAAAGTACCGAGACGGTGATTGTCAGCGTGACGGGCGGCAGCAGTGCCAGCTTTGCCTTTACCGGCGCCGGTAACGCCACGCTGGATATCACAGACGATGACAATATACCGGAAAATCTAATCCTCAACATCGTAAAAACCGCCGATGCGGCGGAGCCGGGCACAGACGGTGGCTTCACGGTTAGCCTGCCCATAGGTGTGACGGTAGCGGAAGATATCACGGTAACCTATACGTTAGGGGGCACCGCCACGGCAGGCGATGACTACGCCGCGATCACCGCTGCGGTTACGATCCCAGCGGGTCAGAACAGTGTCGACATTCCGGTATCCATCATGGACGACCAGGTGATCGAGGCAACGGAAACGGTAGTCATGACCCTGGCAGGCGGCAGCAGCACCAGCTTCACCTTTACGGGCACGGGCAGCGCCACCGTGGACATCGCCGACGATGAAAGCACGGATCCGGCCAGCCTGGAGCTTGCGATCAGCAAAAGCGCTGATGGCGCGGAACCGGGTACCGACGGAGGCTTCACGGTCAGCCTGCCTTCAGGAATAACGGCCACTGAAGCTATCACGGTAAATTATGCCGTCGGCGGCACCGCCACGGCCGGGGATGACTACGCCGCGATCACCGCTGCGGTTACGATCCCAGGGGGGCAAAACAGTGTCAATATTCCGGTAACCGTCATGGACGACCAGTCGATCGAGGCAACGGAAACGGTGGTTATGACCCTGGCAGGCGGCAACAGCACCAGCTTCACCTTCACAGGAACGGGCAGCGCCACCGTGGACATCGCCGACGATGAAAGCACCGTGCCGGCGAACCTGGAGCTTACGGTCAGCAAGGGTGCTGATGGCGCGGAACCGGGTACGGACGGAGGCTTCACAATCAGCCTGCCTTCAGGAATAACAGTCACCGAAGATATCACGGTAAATTATAGCATCGGCGGCACCGCGACGGCCGGGGATGACTACGCCGCGATCACCGCTGCGGTTACGATCCCTGCGGGACAAAGCAGTGCCAATATTCCGGTAACCGTAATGGACGACCAGGTGATCGAGGTAACGGAAACGGTAGTGATGACCCTGGCAGGCGGCAGCAGCACCAGCTTCACCTTCACAGGAACGGGCAGCGCCACCGTGGACATTGCCGACGATGAAAGCACCGTGCCGGCCAGCCTGGAGCTTGCGATCAGCAAAAGCGCTGATGGCGCGGAACCGGGTACGGACGGTGGCTTCACGATCAGCCTGCCTTCGGGAATAACGGCCACCGAAGCTATCACGGTAAATTATGCCGTCGGTGGCACCGCCACGGCCGGGGATGACTATGCCGCGATCACCGCTGCGGTTACGATCCCAGCGGGTCAGAACAGTGTCGATATTCCGGTAACCGTAATGGACGACCAGGTGATCGAGGCAACGGAAACGGTAGTCATGACCCTGGCAGGTGGCAGCAGCGCCAGCTTCACCTTTACGGGCACAGGCAGCGCGACGGTAAATATCGCCGACGATGAAAGCACGGATCCGGCCAGCCTGGAGCTTACGGTCAGCAAGGGTGCTGATGGCGCGGAGCCGGGTACGGATGGTGGCTTCACGGTCAGCCTGCCTTCGGGAATAACGGCCACCGAAGATATCACGGTAAACTTTACCATGTCGGGTTCGGCCACAGCAGGCGATGACTACGTGGCGTTAACAGGCACGGCGGTCATTGCTGCAGGTCAGAACAGCATAACAGTTCCGGTCACCGTAATGGACGATGAGTTGATCGAGGCAACGGAAACGGTGATCATGACGCTGGCAGGCGGCAGCAGCACCGGCTTCACCTTTACGGGCACCGGCAGCGCGACGGTAAACATTGCAGACGATGAAAGTACAACGAGCCGTTCGCTGGCGATCAACAAAAGCACTGACGGCGCGGAACCGGGTACGGACGGAGGCTTCACAATCAGCCTGCCTTCAGGAATAACGGCCACCGAAGATATCACGGTAAATTATACCATCGGCGGCACAGCCGCAGCAGACGATGACTATGCCGCGATTACCGCTGTGGTTACGATACCGGCAGGGCAAAACAGTGTAACCGTTCCGGTAATCGTTGCAGATGACCGGGTGATTGAGGCAACGGAAACAGTGATCATGACGCTGGCAGGCGGCAGCAGCACCGGCTTCATCTTTACGGGCACAGGCAGCGCAACGGTAAATATCGCCGACGATGAAAGCACCGTGCCGGCGAACCTGGAGCTTACGGTCAGCAAGGGTGCTGATGGCTCGGAACCGGGCACGGACGGCGGCTTCACGGTCGGCCTGCCTTCCGGTATCACGGCAGCCGAAGCCATTACGGTAAACTTTACCATGTCGGGTTCGGCCACAGCAGGCGATGACTACGTGGCGTTAACAGGCACGGCGGTCATTGCTGCAGGTCAGAACAGCATAACAGTTCCGGTCACCGTAA
>Ga0180219_1000083_pt1 | contig 121722 bp, 114 predicted proteins | sample eDN3rd30CBELigMG_FD_151338 | JGI IMG/M metagenome (GOLD analysis project Ga0180219, IMG submission 151338) | Enriched Miracle-Growth compost microbial communities from Emeryville, California, USA - eDNA 3rd pass 30_C BE-Lig MG (version 2)... ...
TGTTCGGCAAGTTGAAGCAACAGCGCCGCATCGCCACGCGCTATGACAAGACCGTCCTGTCGTTCGAGAGCTTCCTCAATCTCGCCGCAGCAAGACTATGGATGCAATCTTTTGTCAACGCGGCCTAAAAAATATTGCCAATATTGTCGAGAATATCGGTGTCCCGCATCCAAATCGACTTGCCGGCGGCCTGCCCGGCCATGGCGGCGCGCGCGGCCCCGCCATGTTTAGCCGCTGTTCAAGCGGCTGGAAACAGAGCTTGTTTCGCCTTGGAGCCGGCATTATAGCCCCGCGCGGTAGCACGGCCCGGGCGCGCGGCCTTGGCCACGGAAGGCGGAGATTTTGATGGCCTCGTTGGTTGATGCGCCGGATCAGGATGGCGCCGGATCGAATGGAGCGCGAATCGAGTTGCCCGAGAGCTATCGTCCCGGCGCGGATGAAGAGTTCATGGGGCCGATGCAGCTCGAATATTTCAGGCGGCGGCTGCTGGACTGGAAGAAGGAAATTCTCGCGGAAGCGGAAGGCACGCTGGCGGTGCTGCAGAGCGAGCCGTTGCGCGAGCCCGATCTCAATGATCGTGCATCGAGCGAGACGGACTGGTCGATCGAACTGCGCACCCGTGACCGCCAGCGCAAGCTGATCTCCAAGATCGACGCGGCGCTGCGCCGGATCGACGATGGCGAATATGGCTTTTGCGAAGTCACCGGCGAGCCGATCTCGCTGGGCCGGCTGGAGGCGCGGCCGATCGCGACGATGACCGTGGAGGCGCAGGAGCGCCACGAGCGTCAGGAAAAGGTCTCGCGCGACGATTGAGTCGCGTTAAGCATTTATCCAGACATTTCCGGCATGCGTATCGCATGGCCGACAGCGACAAACAGCCGCCTGCAGAAGGCAGTCAGCCGGATAGCGGCTCGAAGCGCGCGGCGCCACGGGACAGCCTGTTCCTGCTGGCGACTCTGGCGGACGAATCGGGCAAGCCGCACGGCAAGGCGCGCGTGCGCAATCTCTCCGAAACCGGGCTCATGGCCGATTGCGAAGGTCTTTTCGCCGATGGCGACCGGTTGGTCGTCGATCTGCGCGGCATCGGCGAAGTCGCCTGCCGGGTGAGCTGGGTGCGCGGCGATCGGATCGGCCTGGCCTTCGACAAGCGAATCGATCCCCAGGCGGCCCGCAAGCCCGTGCAGACCGGCCAGACCGACAAGCTGCCCGCCTATCTGCGCCAGTTGCCGCGCGTCAGCCGCTTCCCGCGCTGAGGCGTCGGCCGGGCGGTGAGTCGCCCATGCGCCGGCGTTGGCGCGGCGGTGAGGGCTTCCCGTCTGCCGGCCGGCGCGGATCGCCGCTCGCAGGCGGCAGGCCCGGCGCTGGATTGCGGATCAGGGTTTCCGACTTTGACATGTCCCGGATTTGGGGAATGGGCGCGCCTGCGAAGCCGGGCGTAGAACCCGGCCGCTGCGGCAGCGCGTAGCCGCTCTGGGCTCCTGCCTTCGCAGGAGCATAATGTAGTTCCATTCCGGACGGACCGCCTCCGGGTGGGGCGGGTGCATGCCAGCTCCATGTCGATGTGATCGCCCTATTGTCGTGCCTGAGCGTCACCGGCATCGCGGGCATGGCGCCAGCGCCCGGATATTCACCCGGCGAGACCGGCGTTCCGCGTCATGTCGCGATGCGGCGAGGCCCGGATCGCTCCCGCTTCAGGCCGGTCAGCTTTCATACGATGTCGATAAGGGACGGTGTTGCGGAGGAGAGCGGCCATGCCGGCGCTCGATCCTCCGCGGCCATGCCGCGCTTGCCGGTCCGACCGGCGGCTCCTCTCCGCTATTCATTCTTTTGATCCGCGCGGACGATGCCCCGATAGAGGAGTTCGCGGCAAAAAAAAAGGCCGACCTCGCGAGAGGCCGGCCCATGAGTCTTAGGAGAGGATGCCTGAAAGGCAGTTCCTATTTAACACGATGCTAATTTGCTGCAAGTGCGAAAATGAAATGAGCAGCTGCAAAATGCTGATCTTTCCGCCAAAGCGCTGATATACACCGTAAAATCTGCATAACAATATTACTTCCGGGCCGAAGCGCCGTTTGGGTCCTCTTTTTCTCGCTACCGCGAAGTCGACCGGCGGGCATGGCAAAATGCGCTTTTTCCGCGCGCCAGGGCTGCGGGCTCGGCCCGCCGGTCCGCGCGCCGGGCCCCGAGCGCACACCGCCACGCCGCGTGATCGCCTGCGACTCGACGCGACTCGGGCGGTTCAGCGGGCGTCGGCGAAGGTGTCGCACATGGCGGGGTTGCCGCTGTCGAGCCCGCGCTTGAGCCAGCTCATCCGCTGCTCGCTCGATCCGTGCGTGAAACTGTCCGGCATCGGGCGCTGGCCGGCCTGCCGCTGGAGCGTATCGTCGCCGATCGCCTGCGCGGCGCGCAGCCCTTCCTCCAGATCGCCCGGTTCCATCAGCCCGGTGCGCTTGCCCCACACGCCGGCATAGCAGTCCGCCTGCAGTTCGACCCGCACCTGCAGCGCATTGGCCTGCGCCTCGCCCAGGCTGCGCTGCGCCTTGTTGACCTGGTTGAGGCGCCCTTCCAGATCCTGGATGTGATGGCCCACTTCATGCGCGATCACATAGGCCTGGGCGAAATCGCCGGGCGCGCCGAAGCGCTGGCGCAGTTCGTTGAAGAAGTCGGTGTCGAGATAGATTTTCTGGTCGAGCGGGCAATAGAAGGGCCCCATGGCCGATTGCGCCGCGCCGCAGCCCGAGCGGCCGGACTGCGAGTAGAAGGACAGCACGGTCGGCTTATATTGCTGGCCGGCCTGCCGGAACAGGTCGCCCCACACGGTCTCCGTCGTGTGCAGCACCTTGAGCGAGAAGCTCTGCATTTCCGTCAGGCTCCCGGCCTGCCCGGCCCCGCCAGCCGGCGCGCCCTGCTCGGTCGGTGCCACGGGGGCGACGCTGCTCATCATGCCGCCGCCGAAATTGAGGAAGGCCAGCACCGCGAGAGCGATGACGATGCCGGTGCAGCCGAACTTGCTGCCGATCAGCGGGAGCAGCATGCCGATCAGGCCGCTGCCGCCACCGAAGCCGCCGCCCAGCCCGCCGCCACCGCCGCCGCGCTGGATTTCGTAGTTGCTGCTTTCCTGTTCGTCGTCGAGCCGCATTCGGACGGTCCTTCCGCTCCACTGCCGGGGATGATCCTAAGCATAAGGCCGCGTCCGTGGGAAGGGGATTGGCACAGGCGCGTGGCGCTCGGCCGGGCGCGATGACCAGTGGCCAGCGACGCGCAAATGCTTTATTGCGCCGCACCATGGACATGCCAAAGCAGGCTTCGCGGCGCGGTGGCGCGCCCATGCCGCTGCCGGACGAGGTGGCGCTGGTGCTTCAGGGCGGCGGCGCGCTCGGTGCCTATCAGGCCGGTGTTTTCGAGGCGCTGGTCGAGCGGGGCATAGAGGTCGACTGGGTCGCCGGCATCTCGATCGGCGCGGTCAACGCCGCGCTCATCGCCGGCAATCCGCCCGAGCGCCGGCTCGCCCGCCTCACCGAATTCTGGGAGCTGGTGAGCGGCGGCCTGCCCAATATCTGCCTGCCCGATCTGCACGACATTCGCGAGGCGGCGCATCTCGCCGCCGCCGGCGCGGTCGCCATGTGGGGCATTCCCGGCTTCTTCCGGCCGCATTTTCTGCCGTCATGGATGGCGCCGGCGGGCAGTGCGGATGCGCTGAGCTATTATGACACCGCACCGTTGCGCGAGACGCTCGACCGGCTGGTCGACTGGCAGTTGCTCAACGATGGCCCGATCCGCTTCTCGGTCGGCGCGGTGGATATCGAGACCGGCAATCTCGTCTATTTCGACAATGCCGATCCGCACTGGAAAGGGCGCATCGACGCGCGGCATGTCATGGCGTCCGGCGCGCTGCCGCCCGGCCTGCCGCCGGTGGAGATAGACGGGCGGCATTATTGGGATGGCGGCCTGGTCTCCAACACGCCGCTCTCCCATGTGCTCGACCATCAGGCCGGCGACATATTGATCTTCCAGGTCGATCTGTTTCCGGCGCAAGGCCCCATGCCGGACGAGATGACCGGCGTCTGGTCGCGCCAGAAGGACATCCAATATTCGAGCCGCACGCGGCAGGTGACCGACCAGTATCTGCGCGAGCGGCGCGAGCATGAGGCGATCGCCGCGCTGCTGGCGAAGCTGCCGCCCGAGATGCGCGACTGGCCCGAGGCCCGCGCGCTCGCCGGCGTGATCGAGACCGGCGCGGCCAATATCGTCCACCTCATCTATCGCTCGCGCGCGTGGGAAAGCGGCGCGCGCGATTTCGAATTCTCGCGCATGGCGATGCTCGATCACTGGACGCAGGGCCATGAGGCCCTCGCCGCCTTCGTCGCGCGCGGGAACCGGCTGCTCGCGCGGACCATATTGGACGGCAAGAGCGCGACGTTCGACCTGGTTCGAACGGGGGAGATCAAGGAGAAGCAAGCATGAGTTTGAAAGGCAAGACCGCCCTCGTCACCGGATCGACCTCGGGCATCGGCCTGGGCTATGCCAGGATGCTGGCCGGGCAGGGCGCGAACATCGTCATCAACGGCTTTGGCGACGCCGCCGCGATCGAGCAGGAGCGCGCCGCGCTGGAGCAGGCCAGCGGCGGGCGAGCGCTCTATTCCGCGCATGACCTCACCAAGGTCGACCAGATCGAGGCGATGATGAAGGAGGCGGCCGATGCGTTCGGCGGCGTGGATATCCTCATCAACAATGCCGGCGTCCAGCATGTCGCGCCGGTCGAGGCGTTTCCCGTCGCGAAATGGGATCTCATCATCGCGCTCAACCTCACCGCCGCGTTCCACACCACGCGCCTCGCCATACCCTATATGAAAGAGAAGAAGTGGGGCCGGATCATCCAAACGGCTTCGGCCCACAGCCTCGTCGCCTCGCCGTTCAAGAGCGCCTATGTGACCGCCAAGCACGGCCTGGCCGGCTTCACCAAGACGGTCGCGCTGGAACTGGCGACCTTCGGCGTCACCGCCAACTGCATCTCGCCCGGCTATGTCTGGACCCCGCTGGTCGAAGGCCAGATCCCGGACACGATGAAGGCGCGCAACATGACGCGCGAGCAGGTCATCAACGATGTGCTGCTGGCCGGCCAGCCGACCAAGCAGTTCGTCCAGCCCGAGCAGGTGGCGGCGATCGCGCTGTTCCTCTGCTCGGACGATGCCGCGCAGATCACCGGCGCCAATATCAGCGTGGATGGCGGCTGGACCGCGGCCTGAGCCTCACGGCATTGACCCCTCCCCGGGGGCCAGGGAGGGGTCTTTGCAGAAGCAAGGGGCGATGAGTGTGCAAGGGAGGGAATACACTCAAGCGCCCCATGCTCCGAACCGGTCCTCCGAAGGAGTGCCGAAGCAGGCCCTAGCGCGCCTTTGTTGCCGCAAATTGTCTGCCTGAAATTGTCGGGATGTCGCCCGTTTTGCGCTCGCCGGAGTGCAGAACTCGTCCGCCCGTGGCCTCTCCCCGTGGGAGAAGGGAGAGGCCGGAGGGGACTTGGGAGTCTCGAAGGAACATCGTGGGAGGAATGCCCTTCGTCACCAGCGCCGTGGGAGGAGCGCTGATGAGGACTGTATAGCGGGCAGTTGTCGCGGGAGTTTGTCGCCGGCGGCGGATTTTGTATCGCTTTGTCGCGGCCCCCATGCGCGCCGGGCGCCGGGCGCGTCCACGCCGCCGGGGAGGGCGAATCGGGCCGGGAATGGCCGCGGACGATGATCTGGAGCGAGTGGGTCCCGGAAACAACTTGGCCCCTTCCTGAGGGGGGGAGGAAGGGGCCGGTTGTGGGACCGTGATATGGTCCGAGCACCCGAGGGGGGAGAGAGGTGCCCGGATTTTTTAGCGCCGTGGGAGGAGCGCTGAAACAGGGTATAGGCTCCGCTTGTCGCGGGAATTTGTCGGGCGGGGCGGTTTTTGTATCAACTTGTCGCGGCCGGGGCGGCGCCATGGCGCAATCGACGGAAATGCCCGGAATTTGCGATTGCTGATCTTGCAGTTGATGAGGCAGAACGTGCCAATTCATAGACGAATCGTTGGATGGAGGCGCATATGCCTGGACTCATGATGCTGGCCGCCGTTGCGAGCCTCGCGACATGCAAGGTCGAGAATGCCGTTTATCGGCAGCGCACCGCGCCCGGCCTGACGGCGCGCTTCGTGGCGGCCGATACCGGGCCGTTGTGGCCCTCCGGCCTTGCCTTGCGCATGCATGTGGGGGCGACGGACCGCACCTATTGGTGGCTCCCCTGGAATGGCGGGTCGGGCGGCCAGCACCATCTCGCATCGACGAGCGATGTCACGGCGCCGGACTGGACGGCGCCCGGACCGGATGATGCGCGCCAGCGGCCGCTGGGCGACGTCCGGTATATCGGCGTCGATGCTTCCTATCGCGTGCTGCCGGCCGTGCCGCGCCGGGGTGAGGTCGCGCCGGCCCATTTCCTGATCCCGGATCTGCGCGAGGCCCTGTGGTATCACACGCCGCCCGATGCGGGATAGCGAGGCGGGGCAGTTCTTCGATCTCGTCGCGTGCCGCGCCACGCCATAGCTCTCGCGCGGCGGAATGGCTCGAAAGGCGGCGGATCGCTCTCCCTCATGGTCGCGCCATGACCGCGCGTGGCCCAGAAACACCTTGGCCCCTTCCTGTGGGGAGGAAGGGGCCGGAGTGGGACCGTGGTATATTCCGAGCACCCCGAGGGGGAGAGAGGTGCCCGGATTTTCTAGCGCCGTGGGAGAAGCGCTGAAACACGGTATAGGCCTGCTTTGTCGCGGGAGTTTGTCGCGCCGGGCGCAATTTGTATCAAATTGTCGCAAGGCGCGGGGCGTGTCGCGGAGGCTTGCCGCCGCCGAACCCGCAGGCAAAAGCGCCCGACCTCACGGCCGGGCGCTCCCTGATCGCATCGATCATGTGTTGGCTTATCCCGCCTTGCCCTTCAGGCGCGCAGTTTCCTCGGCGGTCGATTGCGGGCCGGTGTTGCGGGAGGCGAGGCCGCCCTTGGCATCGCCCTTCACGAACGGCTCGGGGTCGCCCTCGCGCAATTGCAGGCCGAAGATCGGGCTGAGCCCGGGGTGCCGGCCCAGGCCGCCATAGAGATCGAAGCCGCGCTCGATCCAGTCGCGCAGCGGATCGTCATCGGTCAGCACCGGCGTGTCGGCCACGGCGGCGGTGAAGAGGAACACGGCGAGCAGGCGATAATCCGCATAGTTGGGGGTCTCGCCGCCGAACCATTTGTTCTCGGCCAGCACATTGCGCATCAGCTGCAGCGTTGGCGGCACCTTGGGCAGCCGATCCTCGCGGCCGACGATGATGTCCTCGATCTTGCGGCCGAACATGCGCTCGCGCGATTCGGTCACATAGGCATGGTCCTGCGGCACCGAGCGATCGCGATATTGCTTGATGAAGCAGGTCATCCACGGGCCGATCGCCGCGCCCCACAGCCAGGCTTCCATGCCCTGCGTCAGCGCCTTCACGCTGGGATGCGGGATGAGCGCCGGCCGGTCGGGATAGGTCTCGTCGAGATATTCGGCGATCAGCCAGCTATCGAGCACCCATTTGCCATCGTCGACGATGGCCGGCAGCCGCTCGGTCTTGCCGCCGGTCCGCTCGGGAATGCCGGTGAACCCGCCGGGCACCACGTCCAGCTCGAACCCCTTGTGCGCGATGGCATATTTGGTCGCCCAGACGAACGGGCTGATCGTCGCCCCATGCGCCAGCGCGAGGTCATAGATCGTGATCTTGTTGTCTTTCGCCATTCCCGGACTCCTCCTCCTGCAGCACTCTCTATGCTGCCGGCATAGGATATGGCAGGCCGGGGCGCCAGTTGATTCAAGCTACTCGTGCGATATTGTTGACTATGTCTGAATATCGTGCGCTTACCGACTTGCGACCAGCGCACGCGTCTCGCCGGCGCAGTCCAGCGTGGCGTCGCCCTCTATCAGCCAGCATTGCCCGGCCTCCCACGGCGCGCCGTCGATCAGGCCATGGCCGGTGAGTGGAATGAACCAGCCCGGCCCGGCCGCGCCGATGCGGGTTCCTCCCGGCGCATGGGTCTCCAGTGCGAGTCGGAAGGGGGCGTCGGGGCGATCGAGCAGGGTGGCGGCATCCTTGCCGGCCACGTTCAGGCCCGTGCCTCCATAGGGTTCGGCCCGGCTCACCGCGACGCCGTCGTCCAGATGCAGTTCGCGCGGGCGGCCATAATCATAGAGGCGGTAGGTGACGTCGACATTCTGCTGCACTTCGACCAGCGTGATGCCCGCCCCGATCGCATGGACCGTACCGGCCGGGATGTAGAAGAAATCGCCCGCGCGCACCGGCTTCCAGTCCATCAGCCGCTCGATCCGCCCGTCGAGCGAGGCGGCGCGCAGCGTCTGCGCGTCGAGCGGTTCGCGGGTGCCCATGCCCAGCGTCGCGCCGGGCTCGGCGTCGAGGATGAACCAGCATTCGCTCTTGCCGCCCGGCAGGCCGTGCGCGCGGGCATAGGCGTCGTCAGGGTGGACCTGGATGGAGAGCTTCTCGCTGGTGAAGATATATTTGACGAGCAGCGCCGGCGGCGGCGCGCCCTGCGGCCCGTCGAACCAGACCTCGCCGATGCGCCGGCCCGCCCCGTCCGGGGAAAAGTCCGGCAGTTGCGTGCGCCCCCACGGCTTCTCCACATATTTGGTGGCGAGCCGCAAGGCGCTCATCAGTCGCGGCCCCGCACGCGCACCCGCTGGCCGCCGATCCACACCTCGCGCACCTGGATGGCGGGCAGATCGGCCGGGCGGATCAGGTCGAGGTCGCTCTCGCTGTCCAGGATCAGGAAGTCGGCCCGCTGGCCCGGCGCCAGATTGCCGAAATGCTGCTCGGCGAAGCCGGCATAGGCCGCCCCCCATGTATAGGCGCGCAAGGCCTCGGCCAGCGAGACGCGTTGCGCGGGCAGCCATCCGCCCGGTGGCTGGTCGTGCGCGTCCATCCGCGTCAGCGCGGACTTGAGGCCGATGAACGGGTCTGCCGGTTCCACGGGCACGTCCGAACCGAAGGCCAGCGGGACGCCCGCGTCAAGCATGGAGCGCCAGGCATAGGCGCCGCCGAGCCGATCCGAGCCGAGCCGGGCGATCGCCATCTGCCAGTCGGAGGTGGCGTGCTGCGGCTGCATCGAGGCGATCGTGCCGTGCGCGGCGAAGCGGGGCAGGTAGAGCGGGTTGACGATCTGCGCATGCTCCACGCGCCAGCGCCGGTCGCCCCCATAGGTGGCGCTCAGCTCGTCGATCGCGTCCAGCAGTTCGGCATTGGCCCGGTCGCCGATCGCATGGACGGCAAGCTGGAAGCCGTCCATCGCGGCGCGGCTCATCTGGTTGCGCAGCTGGATGGGGGTGAGCAGTTGCAGCCCGGTCTCGCGCGGCGCATCGGCATAGGGCGCCTTGAGCCACGCCCCGCGCGAGCCCAGCGCGCCGTCCAGGAACAGCTTGACCCCGCCCAGCCGCAGCCGGTCGTCATAGAGCCAGGGCGTGGGCCCCGGCCCGGCGATCAGCGCGGCGGCGTCCATGCCGCGCGCATAGCCCATGATGCGCACGCGCAGCGCGCCGCGGTCGCCGGCGCGGCGGAAGGCCTGCCACGCCTCGATGGTGGTGCCCATGTCGGCGATGGCGGTGACGCCGCGCGCGAGCAGCGCGTCCTGCGCCTGCAGCAGGGCGGCGTCATAATCCTTGGGTTGCGGCACCGGCACGACGCGGGCCATCAGCGTCATCGCCTTGTCGACCAGCATGCCGCTCGGCTTGCCGCCCGCCATCACGATGCGTCCGCCGTCGGGCGCGCGCGTGGTCGCGGTGATGCCCGCCGCGCTCAGCGCCGCCGCATTGGCCACGCCGGCATGGCCGTCCACCCGCTCCAGCCAGATCGGCCGTCCACCGGCGAGGCCCGCCAGATCCTCGGCGGTCGGGAAGCGGCCCAGACCCCACAGCTCCTGGTTCCAGCCGAAGCCGAGGATCCAGGGGCGGCCCGGATTGGCCTGCGCGAAAGCCTCGATCTTCGCCTTGGCCTCGTCCAGCGAGCGCGTGCCGCTCAGGTCCAGATTGAGGCGGGAGAAGCCCAGTTCCATCACATGGCCATGCGCGTCGATCAGGCCGGGGATCAGCGTGCGTCCCTCGCCGTCATAGCGGAAGTCCGGCCGCTCCGGGCGCGGATCGCGCCGGCCCAGCCGCTTCTCGACCTTGCCGTCCTTGTCGATCACCAGCCCGGTGAAATGGACCAGCTCGCCGCGCGCGTCGACGGTCGTGCCGTTCACATTGTCGATGAGTCCGCTCGCGCCGGCCATGGCCGGGCAGAGCGCCAGCAGCGCCGCGCCGACCAGGCGCTTCAGGCCCGCGCCGATCCGGCGCTTCACGTGCATGCCGATCATGGCCGGGGGAGCCGCCGCACCAGCGCGCTGGTATCCTGCCGCGCGCCGCCCATGGCCGAGACCTCGGCATAGAATTGATTGACCAGCGCCGTCACCGGCAGCGTCGCGCCGATCGCCTGCGCCTCGTCGAGCGCCAGGCCCAGATCCTTGCGCATCCATTCGATGGCGAAGCCGAAGTCGAACCGGTCCTCGCCCATCGTCTGCCAGCGATTGTCCATCTGCCAGCTCTGCGCCGCGCCGCCGCCGATCGCCTCCTGCACCTTGCCCAGGTCGAGCTGTGCGGTCTGGGCGAAGCGCAGCGCCTCGGAGAGGCCCTGCAGCACGCCGGCGATGCAGATCTGGTTGACCATCTTGGTCGTCTGGCCCGCGCCGGAGGGGCCGCAATGGACGATGCGCGCCGCATAGGCCTGCATCACCAGCCGGGCCGCCGCCACCGCCGGCTCGGTGCCGCCGCACATGATCGAGAGCTTGCCGGCTTCCGCGCCCGCCTGCCCGCCCGAGACCGGCGCATCGACGAAGTGCAGGCCCCGGCTGTCCGCTTCCACCGCGAGCTGGCGGGCGATCTTTGCGGAGACGGTGGTGTGGTCGATGAACAGGCCGCCGCTGCGCAGCGTGCGGAAGGCGCCGTCGCGCCCGGTGGTGACGGCGGCAAGATCGTCGTCCGCCCCCACGCAGCTCACCACGATGTCCGCATCCTGCGCGGCCTGGGCGGGACTGACCGCCGCTTCGCCGCCATGGCGCTCCACCCAGGCCTGGGTCTTGCCCATGGATCGATTGAACACGGAGAGCTCATGCCCCGCCCTGGCGAGATGTCCCGCCATGGGCGCGCCCATCACCCCCAGCCCGATAAACGCGATTTTTGCCATGCGCAGGGCATAGAACGTGTTTTCTCGTCGCGCCAGATGGGATAGGGCCGCGGCGACATGAACAGGATCGATACGCTATCGCCCCCCACCGCAGGCGCCGATGCGCTCCCGGTGACCATCGCTGACGTGCGCGCGGCGCGGGAGCGCATTGGCGGGTCGATCGTGCGCACGCCCACGGCGCTGAGCAAGACCCTGTCCGATCTCACCGGCGCGAAGGTCTATCTCAAGTTCGAGAATCACCAGTTCACCGCCGCCTACAAGGAGCGCGGCGCGCTCAACCGCCTGCTGCTGCTGGACGAGACGGCGCGGGCCAAGGGCGTCATCGCGGCCTCGGCCGGCAATCATGCGCAGGGCCTGGCCTATCATGGCGCGCGACTCGGCGTGCCCGTCACCATCGTCATGCCCATCACCACCCCGCTGGTGAAGGTGATGCAGACCGAGAGCCATGGCGCGACCGTCGTGCTGTTCGGCGAGACGTTCGACGATGCCAATGCCCAGGCCCGCCTGCTGGAGCAGGAGCGGGGGCTCACCTTCATCCATCCGTTCGACCAGCCGGACATCATCGCCGGGCAGGGCACCGTCGCGCTGGAGATGCTGGAGGAAGCGCCGGATATCGACATGCTGGTGATCCCGATCGGCGGCGGCGGCCTGTTCTCCGGCATGGCCACGGCGGCGCGGGCGATCAAGCCGGACATCGCGCTGATCGGCGTGCAGGCGGAGCTTTACCCGTCCATGTACGATCATGTGAAGCATCTGGCGCTGCCCGCCGGCGGCGATACGCTGGCGGAAGGCATCGCCGTCAAGGAGCCGGGCGGGCTGACCCGGCGCTTCGTCGAGGCGCTGGCCAATGATGTGGTGCTGGTGACGGAGCGGGCGCTGGAGCAGGCGGTGAGCCTTCTCCTGCAGATCGAGAAGACCGTGGTGGAAGGCGCGGGCGCCGCCGGCCTCGCGGCGCTGCTGGAGCACAAGGCGCTGTTCGCGGGCAAGACCGTGGGCCTCGTGCTCACCGGCGGCAATATCGACACGCGCCTGCTCGCCAATGTGCTGCTGCGCGATCTGGCGCGCTCGGGCCGGCTCGCGCGCCTGCGCATCCGCCTGCAGGATCGCCCCGGCGCGCTGTTCAACGTGGCGCGCATCTTCCACGAGCAGCAGGTCAACATCATCGAGGTCTATCACCAGCGCGTGTTCACCTCGCTGCCGGCCAAGGGCCTCATCACGGATATCGAGTGCGAGACCCGTGACGAGGCGCATCTCCAGCGGCTGGTGCAGGCGCTGCGCACCGGCGGCTTCGAGGTGACGCCGGTCGAGCTGGCCTGAACCGCTGTTCGGGCCGGGTGGAGTCTTCTATATCTTCCCGTCATGACCGCACCCGCATCCATCAAGTTGAAGCTCAAGATCCAGCTCTTCTGCGGGGATGAGATCGCCATGGGGCCGGGCAAGGCCGATCTGCTCGATGCGATTCGCGCGCATGGCTCCATCTCGGCGGCGGCGCGCGCCATGGGCATGAGCTACCGGCGCGCCTGGCTGCTGGTGGACGTGATGAACCGCTGCTGGCGCGAGCCGCTGATCGAGACATCGCCCGGCAGCTCGCATGGCGGCGGCGCGCGCGTGACCCCGTTCGGCGAGCGCATCCTCACCCATTATCGCGGCTTGCAGGCGCGCATTGCAGACGCCTCGCACGGGCCCGACCAGGGCGCGCTCGCCGCCATGATGCTGGAGTCGCCGCGCGCGAGCCAGAAGGCTTGAGCACGCCCGTCCCGCCCGGTTTGCCGGCCTTTGCCATTGCTGTATATGCCGCGCTACAGCCAGCCGGGATCGCCATGCGCACCATATTTCGCCCGTTCCTCATCCTCCTGCTCGCCATGCTGGCGCTGGCCGGTCCCGCCGCCGCGCAATCGCGCGGTCCGCTCGTGCTGGCGGCCGCGAGCCTGCAGGAAGCGATGACGGACGCGGCCGATGCCTGGGCGGCGCGGCGCCATGCGCGCCCGGTCATTTCCTTCGCCGCATCCTCCGCGCTGGCCCGGCAGGTGGAGGCGGGCGCACCGGCCGATCTGTTCGTCTCCGCCGACGAGGAATGGATGGATTATCTCGCCGCCCGCGCGCTGATCGTGCCCGGCAGCCGCGCGACGCTGCTCGCCAACGGGCTGGTGCTCATCGCGCCGGCCGACAGCCGGGTGCGGCTCACCATCGCGCGCGGTTTTCCGCTGGCCCGCGCCCTCGGGACCGGGCGGCTCGCCATGGCGGACCCCGCCGCCGTGCCCGCCGGGCGCTATGGCGCGGCGGCGCTGACCCGCCTCGGCGTATGGAACGGCGTGCGCGCGCGGATTGCCGGGGCCGAGAATGTCCGCGCCGCGCTGGCGCTGGTCGAGCGCGGGGCCGCGCCGCTGGGCATCGTCTATGCGACGGATGCGCGCGCCTCGACCCGCGTGCGCGTGGTCGGTACCTTCCCGGCGGACAGCCACCCGCCGATCACCTATCCGGTCGCTCGCCTGCGCGCCTCGACGAACCCGGAGGCCGAGGCCTTCCGCCGCTTCCTCCTCTCGCGCGAGGGCAAGGCGATCTTCGCCCGCCGCGGCTTCTCCGTCCGGTGAGGATGGCGGAGTGCCTGCGGGAGGAGGCGCCGCGATGAGCCCCGAGGAATGGCAGGTCATCCTGCTCTCCCTCAAGGTGAGCGGCGTCGCGGTGCTGCTCACCCTGCCGATCGCATTCGGCCTCGCCTGGCTGCTCGCGCGCGGGCGCTTTCCCGGCAAGCTGCTGCTCGATGCGCTGGTCCATCTGCCGCTGGTGCTGCCGCCGGTGGTGACCGGCTGGCTGCTGCTCATCGCCTTCGGGCCGAGCGGGCCGGCGGGGCGCTGGCTGGCCGACTGGCTGGGCCTCACGCTCATGTTCCGCTGGACCGGCGCGGCGCTGGCCGCCGCCATCATGGCGCTGCCGCTCATGGTGCGCGCGATGCGGCTTTCCATCGAGGCGATCGACCGGCGGCTGGAAGGCGCGGCGCGCACGCTGGGGGCCGCGCGCTGGCGGGTGTTTCTCACGATCAGCCTGCCGTTCGCCATGCCCGGCCTGCTCGCCGGCGCCGTGCTCGGCTTCGCCCGCTCGATCGGCGAGTTCGGCGCGACGATCACCTTCGTCTCGAACATTCCGGGCGAGACGCGCACCATCCCCATCGCCATCTACGGCGCGCTGCAGATCCCCGGCAATGAGGCGGAAGTGACCCGCCTCGCCATCATCGCGGTGCTGCTCTCGCTCGGCGCGCTGCTCGTCTCCGAACTGCTGGCCCGGCGCATGGGGCCGGGGAAGGGCGGCCATGTCCTTTGAGATCGCAGTCGAGCGGCGGCTGGGCGACACGCGGATCGCGCTCGATCTGGCGGGCGGGCCAGGCCTCACCGCGCTGTTCGGCCCCTCGGGCGCGGGCAAGAGCTCCATCCTCAACATGGTCGCCGGGTTGCTGCGGCCGGACCGGGGGCGCATCGCCGTGGCAGGCGAGACGCTGTTCGACAGCGCGGCCGGCATCGACCTGCCGCCCGAGCATCGCCGCGCCGGCTATGTGTTCCAGGATGGCCGGCTGTTCCCGCATCGCCGCGTGCGCGACAATCTCCTCTATGGCTGGCGCCTGGCCGATCCCGCCCATCGCTGGATGACGCTCGACGATGCGGTCGATTTCCTCGGCATCGCGCCGCTGCTCCAGCGCTGGCCGCGCACGCTCTCGGGCGGCGAGGCGCAGCGCGTGGCCATCGGCCGGGCGCTGCTCAGCGGCCCGCGCTTCCTGCTGATGGACGAGCCCTTGTCCTCGCTCGACATGGCGCGCCGCGCGGAGGTCATGCAGGTGATCGAGCGCATCCGCGACGCGCTGGGCCTGCCGATCCTCTATGTAAGCCATGATCGCGCCGAGGTGGACCGCCTTGCCTCGCAGGTGGTGCCGCTGGCGCCGGAGGGGCATGGCTGACACACAGGCGTAGTAAATGATCTTTTCACATCGTAGGCTTAGGGGCATAGTCTGGACTGATCGAGTCAAGGGCCTGAGCGCCTTGGGGAGATGATGTGAGCGCCGCGTTTCGCTTTCCGCGATTCTTCATGACCAACGCCGGACCCTGCCCCTATCTGCCGGGGCGGACGGAGCGGAAGGTGTTCACCGAGCTTGCCGGGGAGCATGCCTCGGAGCTCAACGACGCGCTTGGCCGCATCGGTTTCCGCCGCAGCCAGAATGTCGCCTATCGGCCGAGCTGCACGGACTGCGCGGCCTGCGTCTCGGTGCGGATCGTCGCGGACGAATTCAAGCTCAACGCCACCCAGCGCAAGCTGGTGCGCCGCAACAGCGATCTGGTGGTGCGCGCCTGCAAGCCCTGGTCGACGGACGAGCAATTCTCGCTGCTCCAGCGCTATCTCGCCACGCGCCATCCCAATGGCGGCATGACCGAGATGGACGAGATCGATTTCGCCGACATGGTCGAGCAGACGCCGGTCGAGACCTATGTCGTGGAATATCGCGAGCCGGCGGGCCCGGAAGGCCGCCCCGGCCGCCTCGTCGGCGCCTGCCTGACGGACAAGCAGGGCGACGGCCTGTCGATGATCTACAGCTTCTTCGAGTCGGACGAGACCGATCGGCACGGGCTCGGCAGCTATATCATCGTGGATCATATCCTGCGCGCGCAGCGGGCGGGGCTGCCCTATGTCTATCTGGGCTACTGGGTCGAGGGCTCGGACCGGATGAACTACAAGGTCCGCTATCGCCCGATCGAAAAGCTCGGCCGCGGCGGCTGGGAACGGATCGAGGAGCCGCTCCCCACCAGCGCGCCGGCCGCGAGCCGTTCGGAAGACGGGGCCGGCCTGATCCACGACCCGCGCGGCGGATTATTGAAATAAAGCGCCCCGAACGGCCGATACGGCTGCGGCGCGATATGGCGGTTTCGCTTCCTTTTCCGGTGGGAAGGCGTCGCCATGGCGGGGCGCGGTCCCCGCCGATGGGCACGGAGCCCATATGTGGATGGCGGTTGGGCCATGGCTCCCGCCCGCGCCGGATCGCTGGCGTCATCGCGTGCGGATAGCCCCTGAAGCCGCATGGACAGCCGGCGTCTGCGATGATGCCGGATGGCTCGTTCACGGGCATCGGTCCGGCTAAGCCGAACCCGTGGCGATGATGTTCCATGGCCGAAGTCCGAGCCATGTCCACGCCGGGGCACCGGCTCGATTCGGCGTGCCTGATGGAAGCGCGCCATCCCGGATTCTGTCCCGACGAAACAGAACCAGTGCTCCTGCGCAGGCAGGGCCCCAAGGCGGTTATGCGGTGCCGCTGCGCCCTGTGCTCCTGCTTTCGCAGGAGCACAACGAAGCTCCACCCCGCCCGCTCAAAGCGGCGCGCAGGCCCATTCCAGCCATGCCCTGGCCTCGCCGTCGAGTTGCGGGCCGATGATCTCCAGCGTCCGGGCATGATAGGCGTCCAGCCATTCCAGCTCGGCGGGGGATAGCATCGCCTTCTCGATCAGGTTGCGGTCGATCGGCGTGTGGCTCAGCGTCTCGAAGGCCAGGAAGGGCTTCTCTGCGTCCGGCAGGTCGGCGTCCACCACCAGCACCAGATTCTCCCAGCGAATGCCATATTCGCCGGTCTTGTAGTAGCCCGGCTCGTTGGAGACGATCATGCCGGCCACCAGCGGCTCGTCGCCGCCGCCGAACGTGGCGATGCGCTGCGGGCCTTCATGCACGGCAAGGAAGCTGCCGACGCCATGGCCGGTGCCATGCGCATAATCGAGCCCCTCGGCCCAGAGATATTGCCGCGCCAGCACGTCGAGCTGGGAACCGCGCGTGCCGGCGGGGAAGCGCGCCGTCGCCAGCGCGATATGGCCCTTGAGCACCAGGGTCGCGCGGCGGCGCATCTCGTCGGTGGGCGTGCCGATCGCCATGGTGCGGGTGATGTCGGTGGTGCCGTCGCGATACTGCCCGCCCGAATCGACCAGCATCAGCGTGCCGCTCTCCACCGGGCGATTGGTCTTCTCGCTCGCCTTGTAGTGGACCACGGCGCCATTGGGGCCGGAGCCGGAGATGGTATCGAACGAGAGATCGACCAGCGCGCCCGTCGCCTCGCGGAATTTCTGCAGCCTGTCGGAGACGCTGATCTCGGTCTGGCCGCCCTTGGGCCCTTCGACCGAGAGCCAGTGCAGGAACCGCGCCATGGCCGCGCCGTCGCGGGCCTGCGCGGATTTCTGCCCGGCGATCTCGACCGGATTCTTGATCGCCTTGGGCAGCACGGCGGGGTCGCGCAGCGGGCGGATCTTGGCCCCGGCCTTGTCCAGGGTCTCGAAGATGGCGGCGACCGCCCGTTCCGGGTCCACGGCCACCGTCCTGCCGGCCAGATCGCGCAGCGCGGCGGTGAATTCGCTCCGGTCGCGGATCGTCACGGCATTGCCCAGATGCGCGCGCACATCCGCGTCGACCTTCTCGGGATCGACGAACAGCTCGGCCTTGCCGTCCGCATGGAGCAGCGCATAGGCGAGCGCGACGGGCGTGTGGGTCACGTCCGCGCCGCGGATGTTGAAGGTCCAGGCGATCGAATCGAGCGCGGTGAGCACCGTCGCGTCCAGTTCCTCGGCCTTCATCCAGTCGATGATGTCGGCGCGCTTGGCCGCGCTCGACTTGCCGGCATGGCGCTCGCCATGCGGCACCAGCTTGGCCTTGCTGGGCTGGGGCTTGTCGTCCCACACCATGTCCACCGGATTGGTCTCGACCGGCACGAGGCTCGCGCCTTTCCGGCCGAGCGCGCGGGTCGCTTCCTCCACCCAGCGGCGCGTGTGCAGCCAGGGATCATAGCCGATCCGCGCGCCGGCCGGCACATGCTCGCCCAGCCAGGCGGCGATGCTGGTCTGCGGCACGCTCTGATATTGCCAATGGGCGCCGTCCACCTGATCGCGCACCTGCAGCGTATAGCGCCCGTCGACGAAGATCGCGGCGTCCTGCGGCAGCACCACGGCGCTGCCGGCCGAGCCGAGGAAGCCGGTCAGCCAGGCCAGGCGCTGCGCATAGGCGCCGACATATTCGGAGAGATGTTCGTCGGTCAGCGGCACGACGAAGCCGTCGAGCGCCTGGCGCGCAAGCTGCGCGCGCAGAGCTTTCAGGCGGTCTTCATAGCTGGACATGAGCGTGTTCCCAATATTCGTTTGCGCCAACATAATCCATTTGCGAGCGCATGCCAGCCCGGCCATTGCGGGCGCCCGGCGAGGGAGGCTGCATCAGGCGGAACCCGCTAAACATTGCTTAACCGACGCACGGATAGTTTCAGTCTGATAAAGGATCGCATCGAGATGCCTATCCACGCCCTTTCACTCACGCATAGCTGGGCGATCAGCGATGCCGCGCAGCATGTGCCGGTCGGCGCGCTGCTGTCCGCGCCCGGCGAGGATGAAGCGCAGGCATGCGCGATCGAGCCGGCCACCATGCCGGATGTCGGCCTGTGGCGCTGCGACCTGCATGACGAGCGCCTGACCTGGACACCGTCTGTCTACGCATTGTTCGGCCTGCCGCGCGAGGAAGCGCTGCGCCGCTCGCTGATCGTCTCGCTCTATGAAGAGCCCTCGCGCGCCGCCATGGCGCAATTGCGCGCCCATGCCATCCGCCACCGGCGCGGCTTCACGCTCGATGCGCTCATCCGCCGCCCGGACGGCGACCGGCGCTGGATGCGCCTGTGCGCGCTGCCCATCATCGAGGATCGCAAGGTCGTGCGCCTGTGCGGCACCAAGAAGGATGTGACCGCCGAATATGACGGGACCGGCTGAGGCCCGTCGCGGCTCTATAGATTCGTCGTCGCGTCGCTTCTTGGCGCGATGCGCTAGCGGGCGGCCAGCGCCGCGCGCTTCTCCGCGACCTGCCCGGCGGAGATTTCGCACCCCATGGTGGGCCCCACGAACAGCATCAGGCCATGGTCCGGCGCGATCGAGCGGACCAGCCATTCGGCGTCCACCTGCAGGCAATAGGGCCCCATGCGCGCGACCTGCGGGCCGATATGGCGCGTATCGTCGAAGATCACGATCATCGGCCCGGCATAGCGCTGGCTCTGCACGATCAGCGGGGTCAGGTTGTCGCCCGCCGCCGAAACCTCGCTCGCGGAGGGCACGCAGACCTGGGCGGACATCAGCGCCGCCACGATGTCATGCTCGTTGCCGATGCCGGCCATGCCATCGCGCACGACAGCCTCGAGCGGCGTCAGCGGCGTATATTCAGGATCGCTCATGCCTGTGTTGTGACGGCTTGCGCCCCGGATCGCAATGCCTGCGTGCCCGGCGCATATCCGCATTCCCATCCACCGGTCGCCGGGTCAGGCTGCCGTTGACGGGGAAGGGGCGGGCCGCTTGCAGCAGGACCTGGCCGAGGCCCGGTGACGGCGCATTGCCGACACGAACCCATCCCTGCGTGCCAAGGCCATTGAGCCGGTCGCGCCGTGCGCCTATCTCCCGGCCATGACAGACACGCCTCATCCGCCGCTGGCCGCCCGGCGCCCGCACCAGACCACCCATCATGGCCGCACGCTGATCGACCCCTGGGCCTGGCTGCGCGATCCGGGCTATCCGGAGGTCACGGACGCCGACGTGCTCGACTATCTCAAGGCGGAGAATGCCTGGTTCGAAACGCATATGGCCGCCCGCAAGCCGCAGGTGGACGCGCTGTTCGAGGAGATGAAGGCGCGCATCAAGGAAGAGGACAAGTCCGTCCCGCAGAAGGATGGCGCCTATGTCTACTGGAGCACCTTCGAGACCGGCGAGCAATATCGCCGCCACTGGCGGCGCAAGGTCGATGCGCCGGCGGACGGCTCGGCCGACGAACTGATCGTCGACGAGCCGGCGCTGGCGCAGGGCAAGGATTATTTCCGGCTGGGCACCGTCGCCATCTCCAATGACGATCGCCTGCTCGCCTATGCGGTCGATGAGAATGGCTCGGAGCGCTACACCGTCCGCATCAGGGACCTGGCCACCGGCGAGCTGCTGCCGGACATCATTCCGGACGTGCTCTCCGCGCTGGTCTGGACGAAGGACGACAAGAGCATCCTCTACGCGCCGGCCAATGCCCAGTGGCGCACGGATTGCGCGAAGCTGCACCGGCTCGGCACCGATGCGAGCGCCGACATCGAGCTATACCATGAGGATGACGAGGGCTTCCGCGTCTCGGTGGGGCTCACCTGCGCCGAGAACTGGCTCGTCATCGCGACCGGCGACCATGTGACCAGCGAAGTGCGGCTGCTGCCCGCCGGCGATCCCACCGCCGCGCCCATCCTCGTTTCCGCGCGGGTGGCCGAGCGGGAATATGATGTCGATGAGCATGAGGGCTGGCTCTACATCCGCACCAACGACACCCATCCCAATTTCCGCCTCGCGCGCGCGCGCATCGAGACGCCGGACCAGTGGGAGGAGGTGCTGCCGCCCTCGGACGATTTCTATCTGACGGATGTGAGCCTGTTCAAGGGCTTCTACGTCACCGAAGGGCGCGAGAACGGGCTCGATCAGATCGAGATCCGCGACTATGCGACCAACACGCCCCGGCGCCTCGCCTTCCCCGAGGCGAGCTATGTCGCCGGGCTGGACGACAATCCGGAATATGATGTCGACACGCTGCGCATCAGCTATGAGTCGATGGTCACGCCGGACACGGTGTTCGACTATAGGCTGGCGGACGGCCATCGCGAGATATTGAAGGTGCAGGAGATTCCCTCCGGCTTCGATCCCGCGCTCTACGAGACCAAGCGCCTGCTCATTCCGGCGCGGGACGGCACGCCGATCCCGGTCTCCATCCTGCACCGGCGCGATTTCCCCTTGGACGGATCGCGGCCGCTCTATCTCTATGGCTATGGCGCCTATGGCATCGCCATGCCGCCGGGCTTCGGCACCACGCGTCTCAGCCTCGTCGATCGCGGCTTCGCCTTCGCCATCGCGCATATCCGGGGCGGGGACGATCTGGGCCAGCAATGGTACAAGGACGGCAAGCTGGAGAAGCGCACCAACACGTTCAACGATTTCGTCGACGTGGCGAAGGGCCTGATCGCGCTGAACTACACGGCGGCGGGGCGCATCGCGACCGCGGGCGGGTCGGCCGGCGGGGAGCTGATGGGCGCCATCGTCAATTCGGACCCGGGCCTGTGGGGCGCGGTGGTGGCGCATGTGCCGTTCGTGGACGTGCTCAACACCATGCTGGACGCCAGCCTGCCGCTCACGCCGGGCGAGTGGCCGGAATGGGGCAATCCCATCGAGGATGTCGCCGCCTATGATCTCATCGCCAGCTATTCGCCCTATGACAATGTGAAGGCGCAGGCCTATCCGCCGATGCTGGTGACGGCCGGACTCAACGATCCGCGCGTCACTTACTGGGAGCCGGCGAAATGGGTCGCGCGCCTGCGCGCCACGCGGACGGACGACCATCTGCTGCTGCTCAAGACCAATATGGAAGCCGGCCATGGCGGCAAGTCCGGCCGCTGGGAATCGCTGCGCGAGACGGCGGAGGAGTTCGCCTTCATCCTGTGGCAGCTCGGCGTGCCGGTCTGACCGGGCGGGAGGAGACGGCGATGGGCACGCCCTTCGAGATGCGGTTCCGCGCGCAGGCGGCGGACATCGACATCATGGGGCATGTCAACAATACCGTCTGGGTGCGCTGGATGGAGGCGATCGCGACGGCGCACTGGGAAGCGCTCGCCCCGCCCGAGGCGCAGGCGCGCTATGCCTGGGTCGTGACCCGGCACGAGATCGACTATCGCGGCAATGTGCGCGAGGGCGACGGCGTGCTGGCCCGCACCCACGTCCCCGAACCGCCGCGCGGGGCGCGGTTCGACCGGCTGGTGGAATTCTTCGGCGAGGATGGCGCGCCCAAGGTCTCGGCCCGCACCACCTGGGCGATGATCGACCTGGCCAGCCGCCGCCTCATGCGCGTGCCGGCGGACCTGGCCGATCTTTTCATGGCCTGAACGGGACCGCCCGGGCGATACGCCTTAGCGGTCGGTCTGCGCCTGCGGCAGGGTCGGCGCGACGATCGGTGCGGCGCGCGGTTCCAGTATGGCGGCGGCCTCGATCACGTCGAGCGCCCGGCGGGCCTCATTATAGCGCCGTGCGCGCTCCAGCCAGGCGACCGTCGCCGGGCGGCTGGGCAGGGCGGCGATCTCGTTCATCGCATCGTCGAGCCGGCCCGCCTCCAGCGCCAGCCGGGCCCGGATCAGCCGCTCGGCGGGCTCGGGGGAGGGCGTGTCGGCCTGGCGGATGATGGCGAGGCCGCGCAGCTCGCGCACCGCGCCGGACCACCAGCTCTCGCCGGGCTCGCCCCGGTCCAGCTCATTGCCGATCGTCTCCAGCCGCTCGCGCAGGGAGCCGATGGTGACCGGATCGGAGGCGGCATTGACGATGGTGGCGACCGCCTTGGGCTGGGCATCGCCGAACAGCAGGCGCAACTGGCTCTCGATATAGCCGAGCGGCTGCCCTCCATCGAGCGCGCGCCGCGCCGCGAAGGCGATCAGCATCGCTTCGGCGCGATTGGCGTAGCCGGACGCTGCCTGTGCCGCGACCGAGACCCGCGCCATGCGCTGCTCCAGATCGAGCATGCGGATATCCTGCTGCTCGGCGCTGAGCACCAGCGTGGGCGCCCGCGTGCCGGCCAGCGAGTCCGCCGGCGGCACGACCTTGGCTGCGCCGGCCTTTCCGCCGGCCGGATCGGCCATCACGGCGCCGTTCGCGTCAGCCGCGCGGCCCGGCTGGCGGCCGATCGGCCAATGCGTCATGATCCATGCCATGGCCCCCAGTCCGCAGATGAAGGCGAGCAGCGCCAGCGCGACGACGAGCCGCGCGCGCGATCGTCTCGGCGCAGGCGACTCGTCGATCCGTTCGCCAATGTCGGGTGCCTCGCTCGCCATGGCTCCAATCCGCTAAATCGCGCTCATACATAAAGGTCTCGCGCTATCCAGCAAGGCCGTATCGTCCGGGCTGGGCGCGACATGGATGCGCCGCCAGCCCGTGCCGCAATCGCGCGCGGCCGCCGCGCTGATCGCCAGCACGAAATGATTGCGGTGCGAGGGCGGAAACAGCGCATTGAGCCGCCGCCCCGCCCCGGGCGAATGGACGGCGATGACGGCGGGCGGCAGGGTCGCCAGCGTGCGGGCGAGCGGGCGCATGTCACGCGGCGCGCTGCGATAGACGATATGGCGGGTGACGGTGAGGCCGAGCGGATCGAACGGCCGCACATCCTCCCCGCAGATATGGAGGATGGCGCGGTGGCCGGCCTGCGCGATCAGCGGGATGGTCGACGCCGCATCGCCGCCGCCGACCTGCGGGTCGCGCCCGTCCGCCGCGCGCACGGCCTGCGCGCTGGCCTCGCCCACCGTGAAGACCGGCAGCGCGGGAAAGCGGGCGAGGGCGCTCGCGCCGTGATGCGCGCCGTTGGGACTGGTCACGAGGATGGCGTCGAACGGCCCGGCCGGCATGTCCTCCTGCGCCACCGGCTCGATCTCGAACAGCGGGATCTGGATGACCTCCATGCCCATGGCGCGGGCGCGCCCGGCCGAGCGGTCATTGCCCGGCTGCGGGCGCAGCAGGACGAGCGGCCGCATCATGCCTGGAAAAGCGCGCGCAGGGCGGGGCTCGCCCGCTCCAGCATGCGCGCGGCAAGTGCGCCGGCGGCCGCCTCCACGGCATCGGCGGGGAGCAGCGCTTCATCGCCGACCTGCTCGGTGCCGTCCTCGCTCAATATCTGCGCGCGCAGGCGGATGGCCGCGCCGTCCACGCGCGCATGGCCGGCGATCGGCGAATGGCAACTGCCGCCCAGCGCCGCCAGCAGCGCCCGCTCGGCGCGCACGCAGCGCGATGTGGGCGCATGGTCGATCGCCGCCAGCAGCGCGCGGGTCCGGTCGTCCCCGGCGCAGCATTCGATGCCCACCGCCCCCTGCGCCACGGCCGGCAGGAGGCGCTCGACCGGGATCGTCGCGCCGATGCCGGCCATGCCGAGCCGGTCGAGCCCGGCGGCGGCGAGCAGGGTCGCGTCGATCTCGCCGGCCTCCACCCGGGCGAGCCGGGTCGCGACATTGCCGCGCAGCAGGCTCGTGCGAATATCGGGCCGCAGCGCCTTGAGCTGCGCGGCGCGGCGCGGCGAGCTGGTGCCGATGACCGCGCCCTGCGGCAGCGCGTCAATGGAGGGCGCGCCGATCAGCCGGTCCTCCACCGCCGCGCGCGGCAGCATGGCGGCGATCGCGATGCTCTCCGGCCGGATCGTCTCGACATCCTTCATGGAATGCACCGCGCAGTCGATCTCGCCGTCGAGCAGCGCGCGGTCCAGCTCCTTGGTCCACAGCGCCTTGCCGCCCAGTTCGGCGAGCGCGCGGTCCTGGATACGGTCACCGCTGGTCGTCACCGTCATCACATGGATCGCCGCGCGCGGCCAGCCATGGGTGGCGACGAGCGCGGCGACGGTGAGTTCGGCCTGGGCGAGCGCGAGCGGGGAGCCGCGCGAGCCGATGCGGAAAGGCGCGGCGGAGGTTGGATGATGATCGACCATGTGACGAAGCCGATAGCCCCTTGGCGCGCGTGGCTCTAGAGTCTTTTCGACGCGGCCGGACGGCGCCGATGGCCCGGAAAATGCGGCATGGGGAATCGAGAGCGGTTCCGTGCCGGCGCAAACCGCTCTAGAGGGACGTCATGCCCATCATCCTTGGCCTGGAATCGAGCTGCGACGAGACGGCGGCCGCGCTGGTCGCGAGCGACCGGACGATCCTCGCCCACCGCCTGGCGGGGCAGGAGGCCGCGCATCGCCCCTATGGCGGCGTGGTGCCGGAAATCGCGGCGCGCGCCCATGTCGAGGCGCTGATCCCGCTCGTGCGCGGTGCGCTGGACGATGCCGGCATGACGCTGGCCGATGTCGACGCGATCGCCGCGACCGCCGGGCCGGGCCTGATCGGCGGCGTGATGGTGGGGCTGGTGACGGGCAAGGCGCTCGCCCATGCCGCCGGCAAGCCGCTGGTCGCGGTCAATCATCTGGAGGGGCATGCGCTCTCGCCGCGCCTTGCCGATCCCGCGCTCGCCTTCCCCTATCTGCTGCTGCTCGTCTCGGGCGGGCATTGCCAGCTGCTGGAGGTGCGCGGCGTGGGCGATTATCGCCGGCTCGCGACGACCATCGACGATGCGGCGGGCGAGGCCTTCGACAAGACCGCCAAGCTGCTGCGCCTGGGCATACCGGGCGGGCCGAAGGTGGAGGCGCTGGCGCGCGAGGGCGATCCCCGCGCCGTGCCGCTGCCGCGCCCGCTGCTGGGCACGGCCGAGCCGCATTTCTCCTTCGCCGGGCTCAAGAGCGCGGTCATGCGCGCGGTGGAGAGCGGCCGGTGGCGGGATGCGGATATCGCGGCGAGCTTCCAGCAGGCCGTGGTCGATTGCCTGGTCGATCGCACCGCCCGCGCGCTCGCGCGCGCCGGGGACGTGACGGCGCTGGTCGTCGCCGGCGGCGTCGCGGCCAATGGCGCGGTGCGGACCGCGCTCGAAGCCCTGGCGCGGGGGCATGGACTGCCGTTCATCGCGCCGCCACTTTGGTTGTGTACGGATAATGCGGCGATGATCGGTTGGGCAGGCAGCGAACGCTTCGAACAGGGCATGGTCGATGACCTCGCCATTCCGGCGCGGCCGCGCTGGCCGCTCGACCCGGATGCCGAGGCCGTGCGCGGCGCGGGCGTGAAGGCATGAGCGGCGCGGCGCCCATCGGCGTGCTGGGCGGCGGCGCCTGGGGCACCGCGCTGGCGCAGGTGCTGGCCTCCGGCGGGGACGATGTGCTGCTCTGGGCGCGCAATGCCTCGGTCGTCGACGCCATCAACATGCGCCATGAGAACCCGGCCTATCTGCCCGGCCGGCCGCTCTCGCCGCTGATCCGCGCCACGCGCGATCCCGCCGCGCTGCGCATGGCGCGGCTGCTGCTCGTGGTGACGCCGTCCCAGCATATGCGCGCCGTGCTCTCCGGCTTCAGCGCCGAGGCGCAGCCGCTCATCCTCTGCTCCAAGGGCATCGAGGCGAGCACCCGCCAGTTCATGCACCAGGTTGCGCGCGAGGCGATGCCGGGATCGCCGGTGGCCGTTCTGTCCGGCCCCACCTTCGCGCATGAAGTGACCGACGGGCTGCCCACCGCCGTCACCCTCGCCGCCGAGGAGGAAGCGCAGGCGCGCCTGCTCGCGGACGTCATCGCGCGGCCGACCTTCCGCCCCTATGCGAGCGACGATCTGGTCGGCGCGCAGATCGGCGGCGCGGTCAAGAATGTGCTGGCCATCGCCTGCGGCGTGGTGGCCGGCGCGGGGCTGGGCCAGAATGCCCGGGCCGCGCTCATCGCGCGCGGTTTCGCGGAGATGACGCGCTTCGGCCTCGCCATGGGCGCGCGGCCCGAGACGCTGGCCGGCCTTTCCGGCCTGGGCGATCTCGTGCTCACCTGCACGTCCGATCGCTCGCGCAATTTCGCGCTCGGCATGGGTCTGGGCGAGGGGCAGGCGGCCGATGCGCTGCTGGCCAATCGTCACACCGTGGCGGAAGGCGCCTTCACCGCGCCGGTGCTGCTGGACATGGCGCAGACATATGGCATCGACATGCCGGTGACGGCGGCGGTGTGCGATCTCCTTTCCGGTGCGCGGGGCGTGGCCGATGTCGTCGCTGCGCTGCTCGCGCGGCCGTTGCGCACGGAGCAGGGGTGACACTTTGCGCAATATCGCCGGACCGACTATGCAGGGCGGCGCGCCGGCCGACGGCGTGCGCCGGGGAGCGGGTTGAATGACGACGGCGCCGGTTTCGGCCGAGCAGACCGAACGGGATGATGTCGCCGCGCTGGCGCGGGGCGGACGCACGAACATCATCGGCTTCGTGCTGCGCCTTGCCGCGCGCATCCCTTTCCTGTTCATCGCGGGGCGGCTCTATGGCGCCTCCGTGCTCGGCCGCTTCGCCTATGCGGTGCTGGTCATCGAGTTCGCGGCCCAGCTCGCGACATTGGGCCTCAAGCGCGGCCTTGCCGAACAACTGGCGCGCGAGGCGCGCGAGCCCGCGCATATCGTCGCGGATGCGCTGATGCTGTGCCTCGTCGCCAGCCTCGCCGCCGCCGGGCTGCTCATGCTCTTCCCGCAGGCGATGTTCCCGAACAGCGGCGTCAACGGCCTCGACCGGCTGCTGCCGCTCATCATCATCGCCATCGCGCTCACCGATGTCGCGCTCGCCGCATGCGCCTATCAATATAATGTCGTCGCGACCGTCCATGCCCGCTCGATCGTCGAGCCCTGGACGATCAGCATCGCCGCGCTCGGCTTCTATTTCTACTCGGCGCGCGATGGCCTGATCCTCGCCTATGTCGTCGCGATGGTCGCCGCGCTCGTCACCGCGCTCTGGCCGCTGCTGCGCCATTATGACGAGTGGCGGGGCTGGCGGCCGAACCCGGCGCGGCTGTGGCGGCTGGCCCTGCGCAATTCGCCGCTCGCCGCGGCCGATGCCATAGAATGGGGCACGCGCCGGCTGGATCTGGCCATTCTCGGCCTGTTCGCCAGCCCCGCCATCGTCGGCGTCTATTATGTCGCGCAGCAGGTCGCCTCGCTGCCGCAAAAGCTCAAGAGCAGCTTCGAGCCGATCCTCGGCCCGGTCATCGCGCGCGGCGTGCAGCAGCGCAATTATGGCGCGATCGCGCGCCATGTCAGCCAGGCGGGCTTCTGGATCGTCTCCGCGCAGCTCGGCATCGCGCTCGCGCTCGGCATTCCGGGCGAGGCGGTGATGGGCCTGATCGGTCCGGGATTCGTCGGCGGCACGGGCGCGCTCGCGGGCCTGCTCGCGGCCGAAGTGCTGGCGTCCCCGGCGGTGGTGAGCGAGGCGGCGCTGGTCTATATGGCGCGGCTGCGCAACCTCACCGTCTCCATCGCCACCATCGCCCTGCAGGCGGCGCTGACGCTGGTGCTGATCTCGGTGGCGCGCAAGGCCGAGTGGCCGGATCTCTATGTGGCGACCATGCCGGCGCTTGCGCTGGCCGTCGCGCTGGCCTGCGGCGCGCTTGCCAAGTCGCTGATGCTGGGGCGGCTGCTCGGGGGGAAGATCGCGGTCTGGCGCGCCAGTCTCGTCATCGCCGGGCTGGCGGCGACAGGCGTCGGCATGGCGTTCACGCTGCTGCCCAGCCGGCTGGAATGGGTCGAGCTGGTCGTCGGGATACCGGTGATCCTGGGCGTCTATTGCACCATCGTCTGGGCGACGGCGTTCCGCGAGGAGGATCGGCGGCTGCTGCGCGGCGGCGTGGCCGAAGCGGCGCCGGCCGGTCAGGGCTGAGCCCGACCGACCGGTTCAGATTTCAGTTCTTCGGCTCGGGCGCGACGGTCACGCGAACTTCCTCGCCATTATGGCCGGGGAAGCCGGTGAACAGCGCGTCGATCAGGTTCGGCACCAGATAGGTCAGCTTCCTGCTCACCGACTGCGCCTTGGCCGTGCCCTCGAACAGGCGTTCGCCGCCATCCGCGCGGTCGATCGTCAGGCTCAGCTCGCTCTGGTAGACCACATAGCTCTCGACGTTGCCGCCGCCCCAGCCGCCCCAGGGATAGGCGTCATACCAGCCCATCATGTAGCGGCCGCGCCATCCGCGCCAGCCGCCGCCATACCAGCCGCCATAATAGAAGGGATCGTAGAGGAAGGGGTCGGCGCCGAAGCCCCTCGAGCGCACGCGCTGCTGCCCGCGGTCGATGCCATAGGCCAGCCGCACCACGAGTTGCGCGGACGCGGGATCGGCCGCGTGGACATAGCCCTGCTGGGTCATCCGCTCGGCCACCAGCTCGGCATAATGGCCGAACTCGAGGCTGCCGGCCAGATTGCTGTCCTCGGGCACGACCGTGAAGGTCTGCCCCTGGGCAGGCGGCATCTGCTGGAATCGCGAGACGTCAGCGCGGAAATTGGTCGCGCAGCCGGAAAGGCCGCCCAGGGCGAGAGCCGAGGCGGCAGCGAGAATGAGGAGGCGCTTGGGTGTCATGATCTTGTCCACAGTTCAGGCATCTGTCTGCCCATTAGACGAAGTAGGACGAACAGTGCCGTAGTTCAAATGAACTGTGTTTGAATATGTTCCCGCCCCGTTCCTAGCGCATCAGGCCGATGGCGTCATAGGCGGCGCGTAGCGTGGGTTCCGCGGCTTCGGCGGCCTTGCGGGCGCCGTTCTCCAGGATCGCATCGAGCGCGGCATGATCGTCCTTGAGCGCGACATAGCGCTTGCGGATCGGGCCGAGCCGATCGACCAGCAGGTCCGCCAGCGCCGGCTTGAACGCGCCGAAGCCCTGCCCGGCGAACTGCGCGCAGACCGCGTCCAGCGTCGTCTCCGCCAGCGTCGCATAGATGCCGACGAGGTTCACCGCCTCCGGCCGCCCCGCCAGGCCGGCGGCCTCGGCGGGCAGCGGCTCGGGATCGGTCCTGGCCTTGCGGACCTTCTGCGCGATCATCTCGTCATCGTCGGTGAGGTTGATGCGGCTCATGTCGCTGGGGTCGGACTTGGACATCTTCGCCGTGCCGTCGCGCAGGGACATGATGCGCGCCGTCTGCTGGGGAATGATCGGCTCCGGCACGGTGAACAGCTCGACGCCGAAATCCGTGTTGAACTTGACGGCGATGTCGCGGGTCAGCTCCAGATGCTGCTTCTGGTCCTCGCCCACCGGCACATGCGTCGCCTGGTAGAGCAGCACGTCGGCCGCCATCAGCACGGGATAGACGTAGAGGCCCACGCTGGCGCTGTCCCGGTTCTTGCCGGCCTTGTCCTTGAACTGGGTCATGCGGTTCATCCAGCCGATCCGCGCGGTGCCGCACAGCAGCCAGCTCAGCTCGGCATGGGCGGGCACGCGCGCCTGGTTGAACAGCACGGAGCGCTCCGGGTCGATCCCGCAGGCGACCAGCGCCGCCGCCATGTCCCGCACATTGGCGAGGCGCTGCTCGCGCGCTTCGTGCACGGTGATCGAGTGCATGTCCGCGAGGAAGAAGAAGCAGCGCGAATCGCCGGTCATGCCATCCTGCATGGCGACCCAGTTGCGGATCGCGCCGAGATAGTTGCCCAGGTGGAGATTGCCGGTCGGCTGGATGCCGGAAAGCACGCGCATGGATGATGACCCTTCTAGTCTGCGGTCTTGCGGGGTGAGCGGCGCAGTTGCGCCTTGAGTTCGGAGATCCGATAGGCGCCAAGGCCGATCGACGCCAGCCCATAGACGATGGCGCCGCCGCCGCACAGCAGGCCGAGCGCGATGATGCGCTCCCAGAGCGGCGCGTCCATATGCGCATCGAGCAGCTGGTTGCCCAGCCACAGCGCGCCGCCCATCACCAGTCCGGCGGCGACGATGCGCACGGCCTTGGCGCGGAAGCGCGCGTCGAGCGTCAGATGCTCGCTGCGATGAAGCACGATGTAGAGCAGGATGACGTTCACCCAGGCCGAGATGGCCGTGGAGAGCGCGATGCCGACCGGGCCGAGCGGCCAGATCAGCGTCAGGTTGCCGATCAGGTTGACCAGCATGGCGATGAAGGCGATGCGCACCGGCGTGCGGGTGTCGGCGCGGGCGTAGAAGCCGGGGGTCAGCACCTTGATGAGCACATAGGCCGGCACGCCCGGCGCGAAGGCGGCGAGCGTGGCCGCGCAGCCGAACGTGTCGGCGGCGGTGAAGGCGCCGTGCTGGAACACGCCGCGCACGATGGGCGTCGCCGAGACGAACAGCGCGACGGCGGCGGGCAGGGCGAGGAACAGGGAGAGCTCCAGCGCGCGGTTCTGCGTGTCGCTGGCCGCCCGCGCATCGCCTGAGCCGATCTGGCGGGAGAGCAGCGGCAGGATGGCCGTGCCCACGCCGATGCCGATGAGGCCGAGCGGCAGCTGGTTCAGCCGGTCCGCATAATAGATCCAGCTCACCGAGCCCTGTGGCAGGAAGCGCGCGGCGAGCGAGGTGGAGACGAGCAGGTTGAACTGGATCGCGCCCTGGCCGATCGCCGCCGGGCCGATGATGGCGAGCATGGCCTTGACCTGCGGCGAGAGGCGCGGGCGCGAGAGGCGCAGCACCACGCCCGCGCGGCGGCAGGACCAGATCAGCCAGAGCAGTTGCAGCAGGCCGGAGATGGTGACGGCGATGGCCTGCGTCGTCGCGGTCTCGATCTCGCTGTCGCCCCGGAAGAAGACGATGGCGAGGATCATGCAGATGTTCAGCAGGGTCGGCGCGGCCGCGTTCACCCAGAAGCGATCGAAGCTGTTGAGGATGCCGCCGAGCAGCGAGGTCAGCGAGACCAGCCCGAGATAGGGGAAAGTGATGATGGTGAGGTGCCGGGCCAGCGCGAACTTGGCCGGGCCGCCATCCGGGAAGCCGCCGGTCATCGCCCAGACGACCGGGCCGGCGGCGAGCATCATCGCCACGGTGAGCAGCAGCAGCACCGGGAACAGCACCGAGAGCACCTGGCCCGCAAAGGCGATGGCGGCGGCGCGGCCGGTGCCGGGATTGTCCAGCTCCTCCTTCGCCATGATCCGGTTGAACATGGGCACGAAGGCGGCGGCGAACGCGCCCTCGGCGAAGAGCGCGCGGAACAGGTTGGGCAGGCGCCAGGCGATCAGGAAGGCGTCCGACGCGAAGCCGGCGCCCACATAGCGCGCCATCAGCATGTCGCGCACCATGCCGAGCACGCGACTGACGAGGGTGAGGCCCCCGATGGTGCCGGTCGAGCGGAGCAGACTCATCGTGTCACCGCGCCCGGCCGGCCAATCAGGATCGAATCAGGCGTTGCCGACCGGCGGCGCGATCTCGCCGGTGGCGTCGACCTGCGCCTGCTGCTGCATGTAGAGCGCGCCGAAATCGATGGGATCGAGCAGCAGCGGCGGGAAGCCGCCATCCTGCACGGCATCGGCCAGCACGCGGCGGGCGAAGGGGAACAGCAGGCGCGGCGCCTCGGCGTAGAGGAAGGGGCGCATCTGCTCCTGCGGCACGTTGCGGATGCCGAACAGGCCGGCGAACACCAGCTCGACGGCGAAGGCGACGCCGGCCTCGCCGGTCGCATTGGCCGTCACCTTCAGGGCGACCTCGAACACGTCGTCGGCGACCTGATTGTTGCTGATGTTGAAGTTGATGTCGATCTGCGGTTGGTTCTGCCACTGGTAGACCGCCGGGGAGTTGGGGTTCTCGAACGAGAGATCCTTCACATATTGCGCGATGAGGCCGATCTGCGGCTGGGTGTCGGCGCCATTGGCGGTGGTGTCGGTCATGTCGGACTGTCCTTCAGGCTGGCGCCGCCGGGGCGAGGGCCGCAAGTGCCATCGCCGGCCGCGCGAAATGGGGCTGGCCGGGCCGCGCATTCCCCGGCGGGGCAGACGACGGACCGTGGAGCGCGCCGCTTAGCAGGGGTCGGGAGGCAGGGCAATCATCTGGCCGCCATCCGGCAGCGGCTTTGTCCTCGCCTGACACGGGCGTGCGGGAGAATCTTCGTGCTTTTTTCCGCCAGATGCATAGCATTGGCCCGGAATCGAGCCGTGCGGGTTTGAACATTGGCCCAAAGGCGCCTATGTCTGCGGGGTTCTGCTCTTGAAAGGGAAGCTGTTCGCGTGACTGTCATCGTTGTCCTGGCCATGATCTTCGCGTTGCTCGCGTTGCGGTTGTTCGCCGTGCTCGGCCGTCGCACCGGCCATGAGCAGCAGCGGCAGCTGCCGATCCCCGCGGACGATCGTCCGGTGGTGGGCGGCGTGCCGCGCGAGGCGCAGGCCGATTCCCTGGCGGCGGCCCAGCGCGCGGCCGAGAATGTCGTCGCGGTTCCGGCGCAGGCCGGCCTGCGCGCGCTGATCGCCGCCGATCGCAGCTTCGATGTCGCCCAGTTCATGAGCGGGGCGCGCGCCGCCTATGGCATGATCCTGGAAGCCTATTGGAAGGGCGACCGCGAGACGCTGAAGAGCCTGTGCGAGCCGCATGTCTATGAAGCCTTCGATCAGGCGATCGCCGCCCGCGAGGCCGAGGGCCTGACCCTCGACAACCGGCTCGTGCGGATCGACGCGGCCAATATCGCCGATGTGCGGATCGAGGACGGCAAGGCGCTCGTCTCGGTGCGCTTCGAGGCGGATCTCTCGGCCATCACCCGCGACAAGGACGATCATGTCGTTGCGGGCTCGATGGACGACGCCATCGCCACCGTCGAGACCTGGACGTTCGGCCGCGACGTGCGCAGCCGCGACCCCAACTGGCATCTCGCCGACACCGATGAAGATTGATCCGGCCGCATCGATGCGAGCCTGATCCCATGATCCGAACCATCGACATGCGCCGGCTGGCCCTGTTGGCGCTGACGCTGGCCCTTGCGGCCTGCGCGAATGTCATCCCGCCCGGCTCGGCCGGCGGCCCGCCCGCGCCGCGCGAACCGGCCGCGACCCCGCAGCCTGCCACGCCCCGTCCGCCGCTGCCGGCGCCGCCGGCTCCCGCGCCGTCGACCGGGGGCGAAACCGGCACGGGCGCCGCGGTGGCGGCCGGCCTCACATTGGGGCCGGACATCGATTCGGTGCTGCCGGCCCAGTCCAGCCGGACCGCGCAGGCCCTGCGCGCCTTCCGCATCAGTTGCCCGTCGCTCACCCGGCGGCGCGACCAGAGCGGCCTCACCAGCGGGTCCGACTGGCAGGCGGCCTGCGCGGCGGCGGCGAGCTGGAGCGATGCCAATGCGCGCGAATTCTTCCGCCGCTATTTCGAGGCCGTGCAGATCGGCGACGGCAAGACCTATGCGACCGGCTATTATGAGCCGGAGATCGCCGGTTGCCGCGCCGCCCGGCCCGGCTGCGGGACACCGCTCTACAAGCGCCCGGCCGATCTGATCGAGGTCGATCTCGGCCTGTTCAGCGACAGCCTGCAAGGCAAGCGCATTCGCGGCAAGGTGCAAGGCACCAGCTTCGTGCCCTATGACGATCGGGCGTCGATCACCGGCGGCGCGCTGTCCGGGCGCGGGCTGGAGCTGGCCTATGCCAATGATCCGGTGGAGCTGTTCTTCCTGGAAATCCAGGGCAGCGGCCGCCTGCGCCTGCCGGACGGCGCCGTCATGCGCGTGGGCTATGACGGGCAGAATGGGCGCGACTATACCGGCATCGGCCGGCTCATGAAGGATCGCGGGCTGATCCAGATCGGCTCGATGCAGGATATTGTCGGCTGGCTCCATGCCAATCCCGGCCAGGCCGATTCGATCATGAACGAGAACAAGAGCTATGTGTTCTTCCGCGAACTGACCGGGGCCGGGCCGCTCGGCGCGCTCGGCCTGCCGGTGACGCCGGAAGCGAGCGTGGCGGCGGACCCCAGCTTCGTGCCGCTCGGCGCGCCCGTGCTGCTCTCGCTCGATCGCGCGGAGCCCAACGGCATCTGGATCGCGCAGGATACCGGCGGGGCGATCAAGGGCAGCAATCGCTTCGATACCTTCTGGGGCGCCGGCGATCAGGCGCGCGCCATCGCCGGTGGCATGTCCGCGCGGGGCAGCGCGCTGCTGCTGCTGCCGATCGGCACCTATGCCCGCTTGAGCCAGTCCAGTGCCGGGCCGCCGCCTCAGCCCTGAGGAGCGCGCGCTCTGGCGGAAACTGGCGCGCACCGTGACGCCGCTGCGGCGCAGCCGGATCGTCGCGCCCGTCCCCGATCCGGTCCCTGCCGCCGTGCCGCCGCCGCCGGCCGAACCCGCGCCGCGCATGAAGGGCCGCGTGCCGGCCGCGCGCGCGCCCGCCGCGCCCCCGCCGCCGCCCAGGCCCGCCCCCGTCCCGGTGCTCGACGGCAGCTGGGAGAAGCGGATCCGCTCCGGCCAGTTGACGCCGGACTATAGCGTCGACCTGCACGGCCTCAATCTCGCCGCCGCGCATGTGCGGCTGGATCGGCTGCTGGGCGAGGCGGTGGCGCATGGCTGGCGTGTGCTGCTGGTTGTCACCGGCAAGCCCCGGCCGGCGCCCGAAGCCGGCGAACCGCGCCGGCGCGGCGCCATCCGTGCCGAGATCGGCGACTGGATCGCGCGCAGCCCCCATGCCGATCGCATCGCCAGCGTCCGCCAGGCCCATCCGCGCCATGGCGGATCGGGCGCGCTCTACATCATCCTGCGGCGCGTCTCGTAGGCGTGGCTGCCGCGCCGGTGCCCAGCAGCCACGCCTCCGCCTCGTCCATGTCGATGAAATAGCGCGCCGCCATCTCGCCGCCGGCCCGCTCGGCCTGCAGCTTGTTGAGATGGGTGGGGACGACTGTGGCCGTCCGCGTGGCGAGATAGGGCATGCAGCGCGCGATGAGCGCGCCGAACTGCTCGGAAATATGCTTGTCCTGCACCGCGAAATCGCGACCGTCGACCAGCGCGGTCTCAAGCCCGCCATGCGCGCGCATATGGTGCAGCGCGCGGACATAATCGTCGGCGAAGCGATCGAAGGTCGGCTGGTCCCAATAGCCGCGCATGACGATGTGCAGGAACTTGCGACGCTCGTCCGTCGCGACAATGAAGGGTTCCATGGCTACGCTCTCCCGCGCTCTCCGGTTATCGTCCGGGCGGCCACCATGGCACGGGAGGCTTAAGGTTGCGTTGTGGCGGCCGCGATGATGCGCATGTAGGTGCGGGTGAGCGTTTCCAGATCGGGCAGCGCCACCGCCTCGTCCAGCTTGTGCATGGTCGCATTGACCAGCCCGAATTCGACCACCGGGCAGAGCGCGGAGAGGAAGCGCGCGTCGGACGTGCCGCCGCTGGTCGACAGCTCCGGCGCGATGCCGGTTTCGGCCAGGATCGCCGCGCTCACCAGCGTGGAGAGCGCGCCCGGCGGGGTCAGGAACGCCTCGCCGCTGATCCGCGCCTCCAGCGTGCCGCCTTCGCCCTGCGCCAGCGCCCGGATGCGTGCGACCAGTTCCTCGCCGCGATGCAGGTCGTTGAAGCGGATGGAGAGGCGCGCCGTCGCCTTGCCGGGAATGACATTGGTCGCCGGGTTGCCGACCATGATGTCCGTGATCTCGATATTGCTGGGCTGGAACCAGTCCGTGCCGGCATCCAGCGCGATCGCCTCGATCGCAGTGAGGATGCGCAGGAGCGGCGGGATCGGATTGTCGGCCAGGTGCGGATAGGCGACATGGCCCTGCACGCCGGGCACGCTGATCCACATGTTGACCGAGCCGCGCCGGCCGATCTTGATGGTGTCGCCGAGCCGGTTGACGCTGGTGGGCTCGCCGACCAGGCACAGGTCCGGGCGCACCGACCGCTCGGCCATGTGGGCGATCAGCGCGCGCGTGCCGTAGAGCGCCTCGCCCTCCTCGTCGCCGGTGATGAGCAGGCTCAGCGTGCCGCCGCTCCGCCCGGCGCGCGCGACGGCGGCGACGAAGGCGGCGATCCCGCCCTTCATGTCCACCGCGCCGCGTCCGTGGAGAAGATCGCCGCGCCGCTCGGGCCGGAAGGCGTCGCTCGACCAGCCATCGCCGGGCGGGACCACGTCGAGATGGCCGGCAAAGGCGAAATGCCGGCCCGGTCCATCGACCCGCATCGCGAGCAGATTCTCGACCGGCCCCTCGGGCGCGCTGCCATCCACGAATCGCTCGACGGTGAAGCCGAGCGGGGCGAGCATCGCCTCCAGGCAATCGAACACCGCGCCGGTCGCCGGCGTGATCGATGGGCAGGCGATGAGCGCCTCGGTCAGCGCGGCGGGATCGGTGAGGTCAGGGATCATTCCGGCCGCGTTAGCCAAAGCCGGGGCGCATGGAAAGCGGGGTCTGGTTGCGGCCATCGGACGCGCGCGGCATTATTCGATCGGGACATATAAGCAGGGAGGAAACGGCGCCCATGCCGAAGATCGATTTCGAAACCATCGCGCGGTCCAACGCCACGGGCTATCCCGAGCCGTTCGGCGAGCCGGTGGCGCGGCGCTGGTATCGGCGCGTGGGTCCGGCGACGGGCTTGACGGCCCTGGGGGCGAGCCATCTCACGCTGGAACCCGGCGCCTGGTCGTCGCAGCGGCACTGGCATGTCGCGGAGGATGAACTGCTCGTGATGCTGAGCGGCGAGGCCGTGCTGATCGAGGAGGAGGGCGAGACCGTCCTGCGCGCGGGCGATTTCGTCGCCTGGCCGATGGGCGTGCGCAACGGCCATCATCTGGTCAATCGTGGCGAGACGGAGTGCACCTTCATCTGCGTGAGCGCGGGCGATGGCGACGCAGGCGCCGATTATCCGGACCTCGACATGGTCTTCGCGGACGGCGCCTACCGGCATCGCGACGGCACGCCCTATCCGCCGCGGCCGCTGCCCTAGGACCGATCGCCATTCAAGTTTCTGGCATAGCAGGCCGGCCCACTATTCCTATTCTCCGTCATGCTGAACGTGTTTCAGCATCCATTGCCCCTTTGAGACCTGAACTTGAAGGCAGGATGGATGCTGAAACCAGTTCAGCATGACGCGGGTTTGTAAATCCGACGCTGAATGTCGATCCGCCCTAGCTATCGCTCCCGGCTTTCGCTGGCGGCCTTATGCCTCCTGCGCCGGTTCGAACTGCGGGATCACCCATGGCTCGGCCGCGGCGTCCGCCGCCCATGCGATCATGAACGGGTGGGCCAGCACCGCATCCATATAGCGCCGCGCGTCGTCCGGCACGGCAATCGAATAGGTGACGAAGCGGGTGACGACCGGCGCGAACATGATGTCCGCCGCGCCGAACGGGCCGAACAGATAGTCGCCATCCGCGCCGAAGCGGCTGCGGGCGTCGCTCCAGAGCTGCACGATCCGCGCGACATTGCCCGCGACCTCCGCGCCATGGTCGCGCGGGGGGAGGATGTGGCGCAGGTTCATGCCGCAGGCCTGGCGCAGCGGCTGGTAGCCGGCGTGCATCTCCGCCGCCATGGAGCGGGCGAGGGCGAGCGCGGCGTTGTCGCGCGGCCAGAACCGCGCGCGGCCGGTCAGCGCGTCGAGATAGTCGATGATCGCAAGACTGTCCCACACGATATGGTCGCCGTCCCACAGCGTCGGCACTTTGCCGAGCGAGGGGGCGAGATCGGGCCGGGTCTTCCGCGCCTCCCAGGCCTCGTCATAGAGCGGGACGACCACTTCCTCGAACGGCAGGCCGGATTGCCGGACCGCCAGCCAGCCGCGCAGCGACCAGCTCGAATAGCGTTTGTTGCCGATGATGAGCCTGAGCATGGGCATCCTCCGTCCCGCGATGCGTGGTTCGTAACGCAATGCGGCGGGGATTGGAACCGAGGCTGGCTGTCCGCCGTCAAGCCTGCCGGACGTGCCGTTTCGGCGAGGGCGGTGCCGGCTTTCGTCGGCACAACCGGGCGCGCGGGGAGGACGGCGCGATCAGTCCAGCGCGTCGATCACGGCGGCGCGCAGGTCCGGCATGCCCATGCCTTTCTCGCTCGACGTGACGATGATCTCCGGGTGGGCGGCGGGCCGCTTGCGCACGGCCTCGGCGGTGCGGGCGGTCGTCTCGGCCAGTTCGCTGGCCTTCACCTTGTCCGCCTTGGTCAGCACGATGCGATAGCTCACGGCCGCCTCGTCCAGCATGTCGAGCAGCGTCGCGTCGACATCCTTGAGCCCGTGGCGGCAATCGACCAGCACATGGGTGCGCTTGAGCACCGGGCGGCCGCGCAGATAGTCGTTCACCAGGAAGCGCCACTGCTTGAGCATGTCCTTGGGCGCCTTGGCATAGCCATAGCCCGGCATGTCGACGAGGCGGAAGCGCAGCGGCGTGCCGACGTCGAAGAAGTTGAGCTCCTGCGTGCGGCCCGGCGTGTTGGACGTGCGGGCCAGGCTGTTGCGGTTGGTCAGCGCGTTGATGAGCGAGGACTTGCCGACATTGGAGCGCCCGGCGAAGGCGACTTCCGGCACGTCCGCGTCCGGCAGGAATTTCAGGCTCGGCGCGGATTTGAGGAAGCCGATCGGCCCGGAAAAGATTCGCCGGGCTTCCTCGATGCGGTCCTGCTGCTCTGCTTCGGTCATTCCAAACACTCCGTTCGCCCCGAATAGCCGCCGAGTTCATCGAAGCGGCGTATCGAAGGGTCTGTCCCGCGCGGGCTGCTTCGATACGGGACTTCGACAGGCTCGGTCCCTACTCAGCACGAACGGTTGGTTTTCTCATTTCGCCGTTGCCGTCGCCGGCTGGCTCAGCACCGGATGCTGCCGATACAGCCACCATTGTTGTGCGATGGTGAGGATGTTGGACGTGCACCAGTAGATCAGCAGGCCCGCCGCGAAGGGCGCCATCACGAACATCATGATCCAGGGCATGATCGCGAAGATCTGCTTCTGCATATCGTCCATCGGTGCCGGATTGAGCTTGAACTGGAGGAACATGGTGATGCCCAGGATGATCGCCAGCACGCCGATGCCCAGGAAGGCGGGCGGCGTGAAGGGCAGCAGGCCGAACAGGTTCAGCACGTGCAGCGGATCGGGCGCGGAGAGATCCTTGATCCACAGGTAGAAGGGCTGGTGGCGCATATCCACGACCAGCATCAGCACCTTGTAGAGCGCGAAGAAGATGGGGATCTGCAGGAAGATGGGCAGGCAACCGGCGAGCGGATTGACCTTCTCCGTCTTGTAGAGCGCCATGATCTCCTGCTGCTGCTTGGGCTTGTCGTCCTTGTAGCGCTCCTGGATCGCCTTCATCTTCGGCTGGATGGCGCGCATCGCCGCGAAGGACTGGAACTGGCGCTGGGCAACGGGGAACATGAGCCCGCGCACCACGAAGGTGAGGCAGATGATCGCCACGCCGAAATTGCCGATCTGGCGGAACAGCCAGTCGAGCAGGTAGAAGATCGGCTTCTCGAACCAGCGGAACCAGCCCCAGTCGATCGCGCGATCGAACAGCTGCACGCCTTCCTTGTCCGCATAATGCTCCAGCACCGGCACTTCCTTGGCGCCCACGAACAGGCGGCTGGTGACGGTGGCGGACTTGCCGGGCGCGATGGCATTCGGCGCATAGGTCATGTCGGCCTGGTAGCGCTTGCCGGCGCCGGTGCGGAACTGCGCCTCCACCGGCAGATTCTGCGCGGGGATGAGCGAGGCATGCCAATAATGGTCGGTGAAGCCGAGCCAGCCGCCCGTGGTCGAGAAGCGCTGGTCGCCATCCTGGTCCAGCGTCTCGAAGTCGATGCTGTAGTTGGCGGCGCCGTTGAACACGCCGACAGGGCCGGTGTGGATCGTCCAGGTCGAGGGGTCCTTGGAGGCGCCGAGCCGCGAAAGCAGGCCATAGGGCCGTGCCACGACCGCGCCGGCGCCGCGATTCTCGACGGTCTGGGCGACCGTGATCATATAGTCATTGTCGACCGAGAGCTTCATGACGAAGCGCTGGCCCACGCCATTGTCCCAATGCAGCGTCACCGGCGCCTGCGGCGTCAGCGTCTCCCGGTCCGCCGTCCAGACGGTGTTGGCGTCCGGCACCTTCACGCCTTCGCCTGCCCAGGCGAAGCTGGCGAAATAGGCGTCGCTCGTGCCGCTCGGGCTGAACATGCGGATCGGCGCCGAATCCTTGGCGATCGTCTCCTTGTGGGTCGGCAGCAGGATGTCGTCGATCCGCCCGCCCTTGAGATTGATCGAGCCGGCCAGCTTGGGCGTCCGGATGGCGACGCGCGCGCTCTCGCGCAGCACGAGCGCGCGGTCGCGGATCGCGGCGGGGCTGTCCGCCGCCGGATCGGCCTGGGGCTGGGGCAGCACCCTGGTCTCGCCGCCCGCCACCTGCGTCACCGGTGGATTGGCGGTCGGGAAGAATTTGCCGGCGATGATCGGCCAGCCAAACAGGATCGCGATGGTGAGCACCACGGCGATGATGATGTTGCGCTTGTCGTTCACGTGTCTCTTGCTTCCCGAAATTCTTGTCGCCGTTCGCGCCGTGATCGCCGGCCAGCGCCTGATCCGATGAGATCGCGCCGGATCATGCTCCATGCTCCAGAGCGGGCAGCGTGAAATCCGAACACGACGCCCGCTCTATCTCCTTGTGGTCGCATCGCTTTTTGCCAAAAACCGGTTCCCGATTTCCGGCACGATGCTCTAGGGGACCGGATCATAGCCCGAGCCCCCCCAGGGATGGCAGCGCAATAGCCGCTTCAACGCCAGCCAGCCACCCCTTATCGCACCATGTTTCGCCAGCGCCTCGATGGCATATTGCGAGCAGCTCGGCGCATAGCGGCAGGTCGGCGGCAGGATGCGGCTCGGCCCAAGCTGCCAGCCCCGCGCGACGAGGATGAGCAGCCGTGCGATCATGATGAAATCTTCGCGGTTTGCGCGGCCTTGTCGGCGAGGCGGCGCAGAGCCTTCTCCAGCTCGGCGACGAGCAGCGCATGATCGCGCTCGATCCCACCTTCGCGGCCGATCAGCACATGATCCGCGCCGGCCACGCCGCGCGCGGGCAGGATCGCTCGCGCAAGCGCGCGAAAGCGGCGCTTCATCCGGTTGCGGATAACGGCGCCGCCGATCTTCTTGGTGACGGTGATGCCGAGGCGAATCGCGGGGTCGCCATCCTGGCGGTGGCGCACCAGCAGCACGAAGCCGGGCATGGGCGCGCGCAGGCCGCGATTGGCGGCCAGGAAATCGGCGCGGCGGGTCATGCGACCCAGCGCGCGCCGGGGCGCGTCGATCAGGCCGTCAGCTTCTTGCGGCCGCGGGCGCGACGAGCGTTCAGCAGCTTGCGGCCAGCCGCCGTCGCCATGCGCAGGCGGAAGCCGTGGCGGCGCTTGCGAACCAGATTGCTCGGCTGGAAGGTGCGCTTCATCGTTCATTCCTCAAATCGAATCGGTCTATCAGGATCGACAAAAAGGGCCGCCTCGCACCATGGGGTGCGGGGGGCGGCCGCCTGTCCGAAGGCGGGCCGATAAGCAAAAGCGCCCGAATTGTCAATCGCGCGCGGGCGATTTGAGCGGGTTTTCCGGACACCGCGCGGGCCGGTCCGCGACGATGGCTGCGCGCGGCCGGCATCCTCCATAGAGTCCGAGCGCGCCGGCGGGCATGGAATTCCTCGCTTGCGCGCCCCGGCGTTGCGGAATCTTGAGAAGCCCTCTCACGTCCCGGCGCGGCAAGGACGGGCTGGCAAGCACCGCGCCGGCCCGCTAGACCCGCCCCATGATCGCACATCTCAAGGGTATCCTCATCTCCACCGGACTGGACAGCGCGGTCATCGATGTGGGCGGCGTCGGCTATCTGGTCGGCATGTCCGCGCGCAGCCTCTCCGCGCTGGGCCGGGCCGGGGAGGCCGTCACGGTCCACACCGAGATGCTGGTGGGCGAGGAGTTCATCCGCCTGGTCGGCTTCGCGAGCGAGACGGAGCGGGACTGGTTCCGCCTGCTCACCGGCGTGCAGGGCGTGGGCGCGCGCGTGGCGCTCGCCATCCTGTCCGTGCTCGATCCGGGCGAGCTGCAGCGCGCCGTCATGGGGCAGGACAAGGCGATGGTCGCGCGGGCGAACGGCGTGGGCCCCAAGCTGGCCGAACGCATCGTGCGCGAGCTCAAGGACAAGGTCGGCGCGATCGCGACCGGTCCGCTCTCGATCGGTGGCACAGGCGCCGGCGCGATGCCGGTGGCGGGCGACATCCAGGCCGACGCGCTGGCCGCGCTCGCCTCGCTCGGCTTCCGCCCGGGAGAGGCCTCCATCGCGGTCGGCGCCGCGCTGGACGAGGTGGGCGAGGGCGCGACGCTGGACACGCTGGTCCGGGTCGCGCTGCGCAAGGCGGCGAAGTGATCGACGGGAGCGGCGAAGGGCCTGCCCGCGCGGCCCTCCATTGCTGCTTCCCTCAGCTCTCCCACACCTCGCCATAGAGGCGCAGCAGGTTGCCGCCGAAGAATTTCTCCAGCCGCGCCTGGCTCCAGCCGCGCCGTTCGAGCAAGGTGGCGAGGCGCTGGAAGCGATCGAGCGAATTATAGTCGGCGACCAGCGTCATCACCTCCGGCCCCTCGCCCGGCGCGGCGAAGCCGGCGGCTTTCCGGTTCTCGTAATCCTGCCGCGCGGCGGCGAGCGATTCGGCGTTGATCGGGATCGGCATCGGCCCGTTGTCCGATCCGATGGCGACATGATCCTCGCCGCACACCCGCGCCATATGCTCGATATGCGCGACCAGCTCTTCGCCGGTCGGTTTGAAGCTGGGGGCGAGATAGGGCATGAAATAGATGCCGGCGACGCCGCCCTTGTCCGCCAGCGCCTTCAGATTCTCGTCGCTGGTGTTGCGCGGATGGTCGAAGAGCGCGCGGCAGCCGGTGTGGCTGATGGTGGGCGGACGGGTCGCCGCGGCGATGCCCTCGGCGATCGTGCGCGCGCCGGCATGGCTCAGATCGAGCAGCAGCTTCTCCGCCTCGATCCGCTCGATCGTCTGGTGGCCGAGGCGGGAGAGGCCGGCATTGCCCGGCTCCAGTGATCCGTCGGCCGAGAGATTGCGCAGATTATAGGTGAGCTGCATGACGCGCACGCCGCGTTCCCTGAGCGTGCCGATCCGGTCCAGCGCGGCGCCGACCATGCTGGTGTCCTGCGTGCCGTAGATGATGCCTATCTTGCCGTCCGCCTTGGCGGCGGCGATGTCGCTCGCCTTGCGGATCGGCATCAGCCAGTCCGGATTGGCGGAGAGGACATAGCCCCACATGTCCAGCCCGTGGCCGATCTTGGTCCAGGCGTCGGGGTCATTGCCGACGGGGGTGATGGTGATGTTGATGGCGGTGACGCCCGCGCTCATCAGCTCTGCCCGGGCGCGGTCGGAGAAGCGGAGCTGGTCGTCCGGCGCATAGGGGTCGCCGATGCCGCCCAGGCCGTCGATCACGATGGCGCCGCGATACCAGGCCGGTTCGCCCGCCTGCGTGCGCCGCGCCGCCAGGGCCGGGGCTGTCGCCGCCAGCGCCATCGTCGCGCCTGCGCCAGCGATCAGGTCGCGCCTCGAAATCTCCATCTTGCTCTCCCGCCTGCGATGTTCAGGGCCTTTCCTGACATGAGCATCCCGATGCCGCCAGAGCCTAGATGATGCGCGAGGCGGCGGGACCCGTCGCGCGGTTCGGACATCCAGCCGTTCCGGTCCCAAACTGGGCTTGCGCCGGGGCTTGCTTGATGCGAGCTTGACCAGTGGGGGAGCAGGCGATGAACAAATCGAGCGCGCGGGCCCATATCGGCCATCGGCCGGCAGTCGCGGCCGCCATGGCCATCGCCCGCAAGGCGGCCGGCATCTATCCGCCCCTGTTCAACAGTATCTGGCGGATGGTCTATCCGCGCACGCGATACAATCATGCGGTCGCCTCCGTGCCCGGCAACCGGCGCGAGACATTCGACTCCATCTACCGGAACAATATCTGGGGCTCCGAGGAAAGCGTCAGCGGTCTGGGCTCGACGCTGGCCAACACGCTGCCGGTCCGGCGCGTGCTCCCCGGCCTGCTGCGCGGCCTGGGTGTGAAGACCATGCTGGATGCGCCGTGCGGCGACTTCAACTGGATGCGCCATGTCGACCTTGCGGGCATCCATTATATCGGCGGCGACATCGTCCCCGAGCTTCTCCGCAAGACCCAAGTCGCCCATGGCGGGGCCGATCGCGAATTCCGGCCGCTCGACATCCTGCAGGACCCGCTGCCGCCGGCCGATCTCTGGCTGTGCCGCGACGTCCTCATCCACTTCTCGAACGAGGATGCGCTCAAGCTGCTGCACCGCGCGGCCCGCGCGCCGATCCGCTACCTGCTCACCACCCATTATGAGCTTTGCCCGCGCAACATGGAGATCAATACCGGCGGCTATCGGCCCATCAACCTGTGCATCGCGCCGTTCAACCTGCCCAGGCCGCTGCGCCGGATCGACGATTTCCTGGCGCCATGGCAGCCCCGTTCGCTCGGCCTGTGGTCGCGCGAGCAGTTGCGGCTGGCGCTCGGCATCCTCGACGATGAGGCGGAGGCTTCCCCGGCGGGCTGAGGCAGAGCTCCGATCACGGGCTGGCCCGCGCGCATCATTAGCTGTCGACTTGATCGCGCGAACGGATATAGAACATCGCGAACCAGCCAGACGGACGCAGGGAGCCCGATGTCCTCATCGCCACTTCTTTCCGCGCAGCGCGTCCCCGAGGATAGCGACGCGGCGCTCCGCCCCAAGACGCTGGACGAGTTCGTCGGGCAGAGGGCGGCGCGCGAGAATCTGCGCATTTTCATCGGCGCGGCCAAGGCGCGGGGCGAGGCGCTCGATCATGTGCTGTTCTTCGGCCCGCCGGGGCTGGGCAAGACCACGCTGGCCCAGATCGTGGCGCGCGAGATGGGCGTGGGCTTCCGCGCGACATCCGGGCCGGTCATCGCCAAGGCCGGCGATCTGGCCGCGCTGCTCACCAACCTGGATGAGGGCGACGTGCTGTTCGTGGACGAGATCCACCGGCTCAACCCCTCCGTGGAGGAGATCCTCTATCCGGCGATGGAGGATCGCGCGCTGGACATCATGATCGGGGAGGGTCCCTCGGCCCGCTCGGTGCGGATCGACCTGCCGCCCTTCACGCTGGTCGGCGCGACGACGCGGCAGGGCCTGCTCACCACGCCGCTGCGCGACCGGTTCGGCATTCCGGTGCGGCTCAATTTCTACACGGTCGACGAGCTGGAGCTGGTGATCGCCCGCGCCGCGCGGCTGCTGGCGCTGGCCATCGCGCCGGATGGGTGCGCGGAGATCGCGCGGCGGGCGCGGGGCACGCCGCGCATCGCCGGCCGGCTGCTGCGCCGCGTGCGCGATTTCGCCCATGCCGCCGGCCATGATGTGGTGGACGCGCGGGCGGCCGACAACGCGCTGTCCCGACTGGAGGTCGACCAGCTCGGCCTCGACGCGATGGACCGGCGCTATCTCCACATGATCGCGGATATCTACAAGGGCGGCCCGGTCGGCGTGGAAGCGCTGGCCGCCGGCCTCTCCGAGCCGCGCGACACGATCGAGGATGTGGTCGAGCCCTATCTGCTCCAGCTCGGGCTCATCGCCCGCACCGCGCGCGGCCGCCTGCTGAACGCGCCCGGCTGGAAGCATCTCGGTCTCAATCCGCCCGAGGGCAGCCAGGATGGCCTGTTCGATTGATGCCCGGCAGGCCGCGCCCGCTCCCGGTCAACGCCGGCGGGCGCGAGCCTGGTTCCTTTCGCCCCTTTTTGCGCACTCGCCGTCCTGTCCCGGGCGACCGATCGGCCTGCCGGGCGGGTAAGCGCGCTATTTGGGGTTCCCCCCGCGACTCGGCTTGACTAAGGGTTTTCCCCGATGGCATCGGAGAAGGAACCTCTGCCCCCGTCGGGCTTTTTCCGAGGCGCGGACCATCTCTTCCCCGTGCGCGTCTATTATGAGGATACCGACCTGTCCGGCGTCGTCTATCATGCCAACCATCTGCGCTACATGGAGCGCGCGCGCTCGGACATGCTGCGCGTGGCCGGCATCGACCAGCGCGCGGCGGTGGAGGACGGGACCGGCCATTATGCCGTGACGGATGTCCAGATCCGCTATCGCGCCCCGGCGCGGCTGGACGACGCGCTGGTCGTGCGTTCACGCCTCGCCGAACTCGGCCCGGCGCGGTGCGTCATCGCGCAGGACATCATGCGGGACGAGACGATGATCGCGCAGGGGCAGGTGACGGTCGCCTTCGTCGATGCCGCCACCGGCCGCCCCCGCCGCCAGCCCACGCCATGGATGGCGATTTTCCAACAGCTACTTTCGGAGCCCGTGACCCACTCATGATCGATCTGTCGCTGCTTGCCGCCGCCGCGCCCGTGGCGCCCGCCTCCCCGATCACGCTCTCGCCCGTCGCCCTGTTCATGCAGGCGGACATCATCGTGAAGCTCGTGATGATCGGCCTGCTGCTCGCGAGCATCTGGACGTGGAGCATCATCGTCAGCTTCTCGCTCGGCCTGGGCAAGACCCGGCGCGGCTGCGACAAGTTCGAGCGCGCCTTCTGGCAGACCAAGGACATGGACGCCTTCGTCAAGGAGCGCGGCGGCCAGGATCTGCCGAGCGCGCAGGTGCTGAACGCGGCGCTCACCGAATGGCGCCGCTCGACCGCCCAGCGCGGCATGAAGCCGGAAGGCACGCGCGACCGGCTCTCGACCGCGATGGGATCGGCCGTGGCCGGCGCCATCGACACCATATCGGATCGGCTGAACATCCTGGCGACCGTGGGTGCGGTGGCGCCCTTCGTCGGCCTGTTCGGCACGGTCTGGGGCATCATGCGCAGCTTCACCGCCATTGCGGGCGAGCAGAACACCAGCCTCGCGGTCGTTGCGCCGGGCATCGCCGAGGCGCTGTTCGCCACGGCCATCGGCCTGTTCGCGGCCATCCCCGCCGTCATCGCCTATAACCGCTTCAGCCATGGCGTGAACCGGCTGGAGGCGCGGCTCAATCGCTTTGCCGACGGGCTCTACGGCACGTTCAGCCGGGAGCTTGAAGGCTGATGGGCATGGGGTCCCCCTCCGGCCGACGCGGCGGCGGCCGGCGCGCGCCGATGGCGGACATCAACGTGACGCCGCTGGTCGACGTCATGCTGGTGCTGCTCATCATCTTCATGGTGACGGCGCCGCTGCTCGTCACCGGCGTCTCGGTCCGGCTGCCGCAGTCCAGCGCCAAGGCGCTCGACCAGGACCAGCGCCCGACCATCCTGTCGATCGACGAGCAGGGCGCGCTGTTCCTGAATGACGAAGCGATTCCGGAGGATGCGCTGCCCGCGCGGCTCGCCCAGCTGCGCGAGGAGCTCGACCCGACCGACCAGATCTATCTGCGCGCCGATACCGGGCTGGATTATGGCCGGGTGATGCGCATCATGGGCGCGCTCAACCAGGCGGGACTCGATCGGGTCGCGCTGGTGACGGCCGGATTGAACGAAAAGCAGGGGGGATCGTCCATCCAGGGTTCATCGAGCGAGCAATAGGCGAAAGGCATGGATCGGAGCGAGCGTCTTGGACTGGGAGTATCGACGGCGGGGCATATCCTGCTGTTCGGCGCCCTGTCGCTCGGCCTGCTGCACACGACCCGCGAGCTGCCCTCGCCCCCGCCGAGCATCGACGTGACGCTGGCGGACGAGATCGCGCTGGAAAGCCGCACGCCCAATCCCTCGATAGAAGCGCCGCAGGTCGCGACCGCGCCCGAGGTCGGGCCGATGGAGCCCGAGGCGGCGCCGCCCGATCCGGCCCCCGCGCCGCCGGCACCGGCCGTCGCGCAGCCGCCGCCCCCCAAGCCGCGTGCGCAGGACCCCGTGCCGCCGCCCCAGCGCCCGGCGCCGCCCCGTCCCGCGCCGCCGCAGCGCGCCACGCCGCGTGAGGATACGCCGCCCGCGCCGGCTCGCGCCGCCCCCCGGCCCGAACCGCGTCGGGAGGCCGCACCGCCCCGGCGCGCGGCCCGGCTGGGCGCCGATTTCCTCAAGGGCATCGATTCCGATGCGCCGTCCCAGCGCAGTGACGCGCAGGCCGGCGCCAGCAACGCGCCGCTGGGCGCGGCGGCCGCGCGCGCGCTCAATGCGGAGATCAGCCGTCAGCTCAAGCGCTTCTGGCGCGCCCCGACCGGCGCGGACGCCGATCAGCTGGTGACGGTGCTGCGCTGGCGGCTCAACCGGGACGGCACGATCGCGGCCGGGCCGGAGTTGGTCGAGCAGACCGGGCAGACCGCGAGCAACCGGCCGCAGCAGCAGCTCCATATCGAGGCCGCGATGCGCGCGGTGCGTGCGGCCGCGCCGTTCCAGCTCCCGGCGGAATATTATGATAACTGGAAATATATCCGTGAATTCAGTTTCGACAGAAGGCTGTAATCCGATGAAGCGAGCATTCTCACGCGCGGTCCTGCCGGCGCTGATATTGATCCTGGGCAGCGCGGGCGCGCAGGCACAGGAGGGCGAGGGCGGCCTTGTCGGCCGCGTGACGGACGAGACCAGCGACGTCACCCGCATCGCCATCCCGCCCATGCCGACCCAGCAGGATGTCGATACGCCGGCCGGATCGACCGCGCTGCTCGGCCAGAAGATCGCGGAAGTGATCGCCAACGATCTGCGCGGCAGCGGCCTGTTCGCGCCGATCGGGCCGGACGGCCTGCCGCTGCCGAGCATGAGCGAAGTCACCAATCCCGCCTTCGATCGCTGGACCGGCCGCAATGTGGAGGCGCTCGTGCAGGGCTTCGTGCGCTCCTCGGGCGGGGACGCGCAGCTCACCGTGGGCTGCTATCTCTATGATGTCGCGCTGCGCACGGAGCAGACCCGCCAGGGCTATGTCGTCGCGCCGCGCGACTGGCGACGCGCCGCGCATCGCTGCGCCGACCTCATCTATTCGCGTCTCACCGGCGAGAGCCCGTTCTTCGACAGCCGCATCGCCTATATCGCGGAGACCGGGCCCAAGGACCATCGCGTCAAGCGCCTCGCCATCATGGACAGCGACGGCGCGAATCACCGCTTCATCACCAATGGCCAGTCGATCGCGCTGACGCCGCGCTGGTCGCCGGACTATAAGTCGATCGCCTATGTGAGCTATGTCGGCCATGCCGTGCGCATGTATATCTACGATGTGGATCAGGGGCGCCAGCGCGTGATCTTCGAGAGCAGCAGCGCCACCTTCGCGCCGCGCTGGTCGCCGGACGGGCGCTCGCTGCTCTTCTCCATGTCGAGCGGCGGCAATACGGACATCTACCGGATTCCTGCCAGTGGCGGCCGGCCGGTGCGGCTCACCAACACGCCGGGCATCAATGTCGGCGGCTCCTTCTCGCCGGACGGCACCAAGATCGTGTTCGAGAGCGATCGTTCCGGCGGCCAGCAGATCTACGTGATGAACGCTGATGGATCGAACCAGCGGCGCATCAGCTTTGGCGGCGGGCGTTACGCCACGCCGGAGTGGAGCCCGCGCGGCGACCTCATCGCCTTCACCAAGATCGCGGGCAATTTCCGCATCGGCGTGATGAATGTCGGCGGCGGCGGCGAGCGGCTGCTGACCGATGGCTGGCAGGACGAAGCGCCGACCTGGGCGCCCAACGGCCGCGTGCTGCAATTTTTCCGCACCAGCCAGGGACGATCGGGCCGGTCGTCCGTTTGGCAGGTGGACCTGACCGGGGTGAACGAGCGTCGCATCACGACGCCGGTGGATGGGTCCGACCCGTCATGGGGTCCGCTGTTGCAGTAGGCAGCGGCGCAACAGGGGGCGTTTGGTGTTGACTTATCGACCATGCGCCTCAAAAATACGATAGACCGTGGGATTTGACGAAGAGACCGTAGGAGAAGACATCATGCGCAAGACAACCATCCTGTTGCTTATGACCAGCGGCGCGCTTGCGCTGTCGGCCTGCTCCAAGAAGGCCCCGGAAGGCCAGCTGCCGCCGCCTCCGCAGGATACGGTTCCCCCCGCGCCGCCGGCGCCGCCGTCGAGCGGCAATCAGCCGGGTTCGCAGGCCGATTTCCTGGCATCCGTGTCGTCCGACACGATCCACTTCGCGCTCGACAGCAGCGACATCAGCAATCAGGATCGCGAGACGCTGCGCAGCCAGGCCGCGTGGCTGCAGCGCTATCCCAACAAGCGCGCCACGATCGAGGGCCATTGCGACGAGCGCGGCACGCGCGAATATAACCTCGCGCTCGGCGAGCGTCGCGCCAACGCCGCGAAGAACTATCTCGCCGCGCTGGGCATCGACGCATCGCGCCTGACGACGATCAGCTACGGCAAGGAACGCCCGATCGCGACCGGCTCGGACGAATCCGCCTGGGCCCAGAACCGCCGCGCGGTGACGATCACGATCGACTGACGGCCCCGGTCGGACGAAAAGAGAAAGGGCGGTCCCGTGGGGCCGCCCTTTTTCGTTCCTTTCGGTTGCGGGCCATGGTGGAGGCGGAACCGGGCCGTGCTTTCGATGCCATGGGCTCCTGCCTGCGTGGGAGCACAATGTCGTGCGGTTGGCTGACCCCTGCCTTGTGCGGAGAGCCCGCCATGCGACGGGAGAGCGGGGATGCTCTGTCCGCTTTCCGTCGAAGCGCCGTCCGGCGGACGCTGGCGCTTCACGCGACGGGTGCCCCCGGAGGTCGCAACCGAGGCGCAACGTCCGAGTCGGGCGTTGCTCGGCCGGATCGCTGGAGAGCGCCGGCCGCCGGCGACCTATCGTGCGTTGACGCGCGACAGCGGCAGCAAGCAAGATATGGTCGCGGCATGGCGATGGTCCGGCGCGCATCCGGAGCGCCGCGCGGTTGCACAGGAGCCCCGCGCGCATGAACCGGCCTTCAGGCCGCGTCCTGTGTCCCCGGGTATGCGCCGGCTCCGCTTGCGTTCAGCCCCGCCTCGTTCCGGCCATGCTGAGCTGGCCGAATGCGCCAGCGTCGATCGTGCCGGTGATCTTGCCGTCGGTCACGATGGCCTCGCACTGCAGGGTCATCGGCATGGGCATGGTCATTTCCATGGTCCAGCTCAGGCGATTGCCGTCCACCTTGCCGTTCTTCACGTCGAGCGCGCCAAGCGGGCCGGCATTGGTGCCGTTGAAGTGATCGCCGTCGCTGATGACGGTGAAGACGCTGGGCTGGTCGCCCATCGGCGTCTTGGTGATGCAGTCATAGGCTCCATCGACGGGGTTGCTCATGGCATTCTCCTTGGTGGCGTTCGCAGCGGCTATTCGGCAGGCGCGGCGTTCAAGTCAATCGGAGTGACGGGTAGGCCGAGCACGTCGAGCTGGCTGCCGATCCGCGCCTTGTCGCCCACCACTACCCAGCTCAGCTTCGCCGGATCGATGAGTGCGCGCGCCGCCGCGTCGAGCTGTTCGGGCGAGAGCTTGGCATAGCGGCCGGCCAGGCTCTCGACATAATCGAACGGCCGGCCGTAGAGCGCATCGGCCTGCATCTGGCCGAGCACCGCGCCGGACGTCTCGTAGCGCGCCGGCAGCCCCGCGATATTGCCGCTGATGACCCGCGCGAACTCCTGCGACGTCACGCCCTTGGGGCCGAGGAACTGGACGATGTCGTCCCGCATCACGGCGATTGCCGGGCCGGTCTGGTCGGCCTGGACCGGCGCGGCGACGATATAGGGGCTGCGCTCCACCCGCGTGGTGAGATAGGCCCGCACGCCGTAGGACCAGCCGCGCGTCTCGCGAATGTCCGTGTTGAGCCGCGAGAGGAAATCATCACCCAGCACCGTGTTGGCGGCGCCGAACGCGACGAGATCGTCGGCCCCGCGCGCGCCGGTGACGAAGCCGCCAAGGATCATCGACTGCGGCGATTGCGGGCGATCGATCAGGAAGATGCCCGGCTGGGCGGGCGGGATCGGCACGCTGAAATCCTTGACCGCCGGCGCCATCCGGTTCTGCGGCCAGGCGCCGAAGCGCGCGTCCAGCAGCGGCAGGATCTGCGCCATGGTGGTGTCGCCGGCGACGAAGATCTCCGCCTTGCCCGGCACCAGCCAGCGGCTGTGGAACGTGACGAGATCGTCCCGCGTGATCGCCTTCACCGTCGCGATGTCGCCACGGCCGCTCGCGGGCACGCCATAGGGGTGGCCCGGGCCGTAGAGCAGCGGCATGATCGCACGGCCGGCAAGGCCGCTCGGCTGGGTCAGCTCGGACGAGATGTCGGCGAGCTGGATGGCGCGCAGCCGCTCGATCTCGTCGGCATCGAAGGCCGGGTTGCGGATGACGTCCGCCAGCAGATCGAGCGAGGGCACCAGATTGGCGGTGAGCGCGAAGAGCGAGACGGCGGTGCGGTCCATGCTCTGCCCGGTGGAGATATTGGCGCCCAGCCGCTCCTGCGCCTCGGCGATCTGGAGCGTATCGAGGCTGGTCGTGCCGGCCTCCAGCAGATCGAGCATCAGCGCGCCGATGCCCAGCCGGTCGCGCCGGTCGGCGGCCATGCCGGCATCGAAGCTGACCGCGACGCGCACCGTCGGCACGGTCGTGCGGCGGGCGAGATGCACCTTGATGCCGTTGCGCAGGGTCGCGCTCTCGACGGTGGGGAAATCGAGCGCGGGGCTCGGCTGCACGGCGGGGAGGGCGAGGGCCGGCGGCGGCGGAGGCGTCGCCGCCTCGACCGCTGCCGCGTCGGGCGGCGCATTGCCGGGCGCGCCGACCATGGCATCCTCATAGGCGTCGCGCTCGCCCGGCTCCACGCGCAGGGCATAGACCGGCCGGTTGAGCCAGCGCTGCATGGCCGCGCGCACGTCCTGCGGCGTCGCGGAGGCGATGGCGGCGAGATCCTTGCGATACTGGCCCGGATCGCCCGAATAGAGCAGCCCCTCGGCCAGCGTCGCGGCCTTGCCGCCGAACCCGCCGACCACCTCCAGCGCGGAGATTTCCGCCGAGACCTGGCGCGTGGCGACGCGCCGCACTTCATCGGCGCTCGGGCCGTTGGCGACGAGATCGGCGATGATCTCGTCCAGCCGGCGCGAGACGAGGTCAGCGTCCGTGCCGGGCTTCACGTCCGCGGTCACTTCCAGCATGCCGATCTGCTCGAACTGCTGCACCCCGGCGGTCACGCTCACCGCGACCTGCTCCTTGCGCACCAGCTCATTGTCGAGACGCGAGCTGGCCAGGCCGCCAAGCACGGCGGCGCCCACGCCCAGCAGCGGCGCATCGGGATCATTGCGGCCCGGCGTCACCCACATGCGGTAGATGCGCGTGGTGGCGACACGGTCCTGCATCACCTGATCGACGCGCGCGGGCAGCGTGGGCACCGGCGCGACCACGGGCTGCACGACCGGCCCGGCCGGGATCGATCCGAAATAGCGCTCCACCTTCTCGCGCGCGGTGGCGACATCGATATCGCCGGCGAGCGAGAGGATGGCGTTGTTCGGCCCGTAATTGGCGCGAAACCAGTTCTTGACCGTATCCAGGCTCGCCGCGTCGAGATCCGCCATCGAGCCGATGGTCGAATGGCCATAGGGATGGTCCGGCGGGAAAAGCGCGGCGAGCTGGGCATATTCGACCAGGCCATAGGGCTGGTTGTCGCCCTGCCGCTTCTCGTTCTGGACGACGGCGCGCTGCGCATCGAGCTTGGTCTGCGTCACCGCGCCGAGCAGATGGCCCATCCGGTCCGCCTCGGCGAACAGGGCAAGGTCGAGCGCGCCGACCGGCACGGTCTCGACATAGTTGGTGCGATCGAACCAGGTCGACCCGTTGGTGGCGGTGGAGCCGGCCGAGACGAGCGGCTCGTCGAAATTCGGCATATTCTCCGAGCCGCCGAACATCAGATGCTCGAAGAGATGCGCGAAGCCGGTGCTGCCCTCCGGCTCGTTCTTGGAGCCCACGCGATAATAGACGGTGACGCCGACCACCGGCGCCTTGCGATCGGTATGGACGATGACGCGCAGGCCGTTGGCGAGGGTGAAGGTCTCATAGGGGATGTGGACCTGCTTCACGAGGTCCGCGAGCGGGGCGGGCTGCGCGGCCGGCGCCGGCGCGGCGCTGGCCGGCGGGCGCGCGTCCCGTGCCAGGGCGGGCGCATATGGGGCGAGCGACAGGGCGCACAGGCAGACGAGGGCAACGAGCGGGCGGCGGACGATCATGGCGGGCATCGACATCTCCGGAACGGCCGGGATGCGCGCTTTGGCCCACATCCCCTCATATGGCGCCGACCATAGCCGGCCCTGCCGCGCGCGCAATGGATCATCGCACGGCGGCCCGGCGGTGTCAGTCCGCCGCGCCGGGGCGCCGGGCCGGCAGGAACCGCCGGTTGCGCAGCAGCCCCGCGCTCGCCAGCGAGACCAGCGCGCCGACCGGGAAGATCTCCGTGAAGCTGATCGACATGCGATAGAGGGGATTGGCATAATCGCGGCGGAACTGCTCCATCTGCGCCGTGAAGCGGGCCAGCGCCTCGCCGCTCACGCCACGGGCGCGCTGGTCGGCGATGGCCTTGGCCGTCATCTCGCCGATGAAGTCGCCGCCCATCATGGGCAGCAGCGCTTCCCATGCCAGCGCATAGAGGAGGCTGGCGACGAAGCTGATGCCCAGCCCCAGCACGAGGGCTGGCCAGAAGCGGATGACGCCGCCCTGCTCATGATCGCGGCGGCGCTTGATGGCGACGAACACCGTGCTGAGCGCGATCAACATGGTGAGATAGCCGATCGCCATGCCATAGGGCTCGGCCGCCGTGCCGCGGACGAGCGGGATGGTGAGGGCCATCAGCAGGCCGACGATCAATCCGCCGATGGTCCCGTATTTCAGGATGGTGCGCAGCATGGTCCGGTGCCTCCCCAGGTCGATTAACGGGTGGAGGAAAACCCGGAACGCGCGCGGGATCAATCGCCCGAAAGGGTGATTCCGCCTTCGTGGGCGCTTCGGGCGATGGTTCAGGGCAGGATGCCCAGAGCACGCGCGCGATGGATCGCGTCGGTCCGCCGCCGCGCCTCCAGCTTCGCGAACAGATGGCCGACATGCGTCTTGATCGTATGCGGCGAGACATGCAGGCGCGCGGCGATCTCCTTGTTGGAATGGCCGGCCGCCAGCTCGCGCAGCACGGCCAGTTCGCGCGGGCTGATGCCCAGGCTGGCGAGCGCCTGTGGATTGCCCCGCAAAGGCGCCGGCCGTGGCCGCAACGCGCCCGCGCCGACCGCCGTGCCGATCCCCAGGAACAGCAGCGCGACGAGCGTGATATGGATCGCGTCCCGATGGGTGCGCGCGAACCAGAGATAGTCGAGCCCCTGCAGCAGCAGCGTGCCGCATGCCAGCAACGCGCCATAGCCCATGATCCGCCAGACCGACCCTTTAAATTCGCGCCGCGCCACCTAGACTCCCCCTTGCGGCGGACAGTCTACCAAGCTGCCGGGACAGGCGGCAAGGCTATGGACGGGAACGCCGATAAAGTGCGGATGGGGTCTTGTGTTGCATAAGGGCAACACTATCTGCTGGTCTGAAGGGAGTGTTTATGAACCTCGAAAAATTCACCGACCGCGCCAAAGGCTTCCTCCAGAGCGCGCAGACCGTGGCGATCCGCATGAACCATCAGCGAATCTCGTCCGAGCATCTGCTGAAGGCGTTGCTCGAGGATGAGCAGGGCATGGCGAGCGGCCTCATCCGCGCGGCCGGCGGCGATCCCGCCACGGCGCTGCGCGAGACGGACGCCGCGCTGGCCAGGGTGCCGGCGGTCTCGGGCAGCGGCGCGCAGCAGGCGCCGGGGCTGGACAATGATGCCGTGCGGGTGCTCGACCAGGCCGAGCAGATCGCCCAGAAAGCAGGCGACTCCTATGTGACGGTCGAGCGGCTGCTGCTGGCCATGGCGCTCGCGCCCAACACGCCGGCGGGCAAGGCGCTGGCCACCGCCGGCGTGAAGGCCGAGGCGCTCAACGCGGCGATCAACGACCTGCGCAAGGGCAAGACCGCGGACACCGCTTCCGCCGAGGATCGCTATGACGCACTCAAGAAGTTCGCGCGCGACCTCACCGAGGCGGCGCGGGAGGGCAAGCTCGATCCGGTGATCGGCCGTGACGAGGAAATCCGCCGCACCATCCAGATCCTCGCCCGGCGCACCAAGAACAACCCGGTGCTGATCGGCGAGCCCGGTGTCGGCAAGACCGCGATCGCCGAGGGGCTCGCGCTGCGCATCGCCAATGGCGACGTGCCCGATACGCTCAAGGACCGCACGCTGATGGCGCTCGACATGGGCAGCCTGATCGCCGGCGCGAAATATCGCGGCGAGTTCGAGGAGCGGCTGAAGGGCGTGCTGGACGAAGTGAAGGCCGGTGAAGGCCAGATCATCCTGTTCATCGACGAGATGCACACGCTGATCGGCGCGGGCAAATCGGAAGGCGCGATGGATGCTTCCAACCTGCTCAAGCCGGCGCTGGCGCGCGGCGAGCTGCATTGTATCGGCGCGACCACGCTCGATGAATATCGCAAATATGTCGAGAAGGACCCGGCGCTCCAGCGGCGCTTCCAGCCCGTCTTCGTGGGCGAGCCGACGGTGGAGGACACCATCTCCATCCTGCGCGGGCTCAAGGAGAAATATGAGCTGCACCATGGCGTGCGGATCACCGACAGCGCGCTGGTCTCCGCCGCGACGCTCTCCAACCGCTACATCACCGACCGTTTCCTGCCGGACAAGGCGATCGACCTCATGGACGAAGCCGCCAGTCGCCTGCGCATGGAGGTGGAGAGCAAGCCCGAGGAGATCGAGAATCTCGACCGGCGCATCATCCAGCTCAAGATCGAGCGCGAGGCGCTGAAGAAGGAGAGCGACCAGGCGAGCCAGGATCGGCTGGCGGCTCTGGAGGAGGATCTCGCCAATCTCGAGCAGCAATCGGCCGAGCTGACCACGCGCTGGCAGGCGGAGAAGGAGAAGATCGCGGGCGAGAGCCGGATCAAGGAGCAGCTGGACGGTGCCCGCATCGAGCTGGAGCAGGCGCAGCGCGCGGGCGATCTCGCCAAGGCGGGCGAGCTGGCCTATGGCCGCATCCCCGAGCTGGAGCGCAAGCTGACGGAGGCGCAGGGCGCGGCCAAGGGCGCGATGCTGCGCGAGGAAGTGACGAGCGAGGATATCGCCTCGGTGGTCGCGCGCTGGACCGGCATTCCGGTCGAGCGGATGATGGCCGGCGAGCGCGAGAAGCTGCTCAACATGGAAGGCGAGCTGGGCAAGCGCGTCATCGGCCAGGCCGATGCGGTGAAGGCCGTCGCCACCGCCGTGCGCCGCTCGCGCGCCGGCCTGCAGGACCCCAACCGGCCGCTCGGCAGCTTCCTGTTCCTCGGCCCAACGGGCGTGGGCAAGACCGAGCTGACCAAGGCGCTCGCGGGTTTCCTGTTCGACGACGACAATGCGATGGTGCGCATCGACATGAGCGAGTTCATGGAGAAGCACAGCGTCGCCCGGCTGATCGGCGCGCCTCCGGGCTATGTCGGCTATGAGGAAGGCGGCGTGCTCACCGAGGCGGTGCGGCGGCGGCCCTACCAGGTCGTGCTGTTCGACGAGGTGGAGAAGGCGCATGGCGACGTGTTCAACATCCTCCTGCAGGTGCTCGACGACGGGCGGCTGACGGACGGGCAGGGCCGCACGGTCGACTTCACCAACACCATCATCATCCTCACCTCCAATCTGGGCTCGCAATATCTGACCCAGCTGGGCGAGAATGAGCCGGTCTCGGCCGTCGAGCCGCAGGTGATGGAGATGGTGCGCGCGCATTTCCGGCCCGAATTCCTCAACCGGCTGGACGACATCATCCTGTTCCACCGCCTGAGCGCGGACCATATGGCGCCGATCGTCGACATCCAGGTCGCGCGGCTCCAGAAGCTGCTCAAGGACCGCAAGATCATACTGGCCCTCACCCCCGCCGCGCGGGCCTGGCTGGGGCGGGTCGGCTATGATCCCGTCTATGGCGCCCGCCCCCTCAAGCGCGCGGTGCAGCGCTACCTGCAGGACCCGCTGGCCGACATGATCCTCCACGGCGACGTGCCGGACGGCGCGGCGGTGGATGTGGACGAGGGGGATGGCGGGCTGTCATTGCAGGTCGCGGGGACTTGACGGGGCCGGGCTGTTCATTGCGCTGCAATGCAGAATGCCCTACAATGCGACTAATTCCTCATTGAGGATTCGGGAGAATTGAATGATGGCGAGCCTGAAGATTGTCGGTCTCGGTTTTTTATTGTGCGGCGGGGCCCTCCCTGCACTTGCTGCCGGTGGCAGTGACACCACGAATGTCCGATCGCGCGAAGATACCGCCGATCGTGCGGCCGACCAGGATCCCAACCGGGTGATCTGCCGGCGCGAAGCGTCGACGGGCTCCCGGCTTGGCGCGAAGCGACGTTGCATGACTGCAGCGCAATGGAGCGATGAGCAGCATGAGCAGCGGCAGCAGCTTGAGCGTGGTCAGGGCATCCGTCCGACTTCGGGTGGCTGATTTGCGGTTTGCCTGGGCGGGAGGCTGAGCTATTCTGATGGCGTTCCCGATGGTTTCGGGCCATTGAGCGGCTGAATCCGAGTGCAGCGCTTCTGGTAATTGCTTTGTGTTGGGAGTGTGCAGTTTCATGGCGAAGATCAAGCTGGTCGCATTATCCTTGTCCTTTGGACTGATGGCCGTGCCTGCACTGGCCGGTCAAACAGTCGATCCCGTGCCGCACGAGCCGGATCGCAGTTCAGTGGAGAATGGCGATCCCAATCGCATCATCTGCCGTCGCGAGCAGATCATCGGATCGCGTCTCGGCGTCAACCGCCGTTGCATGACGGCGGCGGAATGGGCTCAGGTGCGGTTGGACAATCGCATGCAGATCGAGCATGCGCAGAAGGATCGTCCCACGCTCGCGAATTGATCGCGACGGAGCTTTTCAACCCGTTTGCGGCAGACTGGACCGGGGTGGCTCGTTTACCTCGGCGGCGCCGTCTTGGCTGACCCGAACAGTTGGGCGATCAGCTATCCCGGCATTCTCATCAAGCAGGGGCGCGCCGGTCCATCGCTACCATGCGATCCGTATCGGATGTTGATGGTCACGACTCCGGGACGCCCTCCGCAGGACCGTCAATCCCATAGCCCATGGCATCGGCCCAGGGCGCAAGAATGGGAAGGATCGGCTCCAGATGATGGCGATAACGTTGCCAACGATAGACTGATCGCCGGTAGATCGGCTCGACGACCTGAGCATAGCTTGCCGTTCGGATATGATCGCGCGCGGCAGCGGCCTGCCGGTTGTCGGCGAGACCGGGGCGCCAAGGCAGGTTGAGAAAGTCCGTGGCCTTGCGCAGTTCCTCGGCGGGCGCGGCGGTCATCCGCTCATAGCGAATATGCGTTACCTGAAGGGGCAGCTGCCGCACCGCATGAGTCCAGCTTCGCATCACCGCGTCGTAGGTGCGCGCGCTTTCCTCCAAAGTCGTGAAGCTGCGCATCGCGAGATTGAGCTGAAAATTCTGCATGAAGCAGCTCAGCACCGCATCGCAGGGATGGCGCTCGACGAAGATGAATTGCCCGGCGGGAAACAGGCGATGCAGGAGGGGGGCATGGGTGAGATGCAGCGGCATCTTGTCGACGATTCGCGTGCCTGCGGGCGAGGGCGACAGGCGGTCCGCTTCCGCGAAATAGATCGTACGCAGCCGTTCGATCTCGGTCGAGGGCATTGTAGCCAAATCGGTCGCCGGTGAAAGATGCGTGAGGATATGCGCCAGAACCGGCAGCTCCTCCATGACATTCAGCTCTTCGGCATTGCCCAGCATCGTGTCGAGCAGGGTTGTTCCCGAACGCGGGAAACCGACGATAAACACCGGATCAGGCTGCGGACTTTCCGGTCGACAGGGCCGCCAGCGCGTGCCGAGATTATTGCCCCACTTCGCAATATCCTGTTCGATGCGCGTCCGGTAGTCGGGCCCGGGCGGCGGGGCGCGCGAAGCAAGCGCGAGGTCGTTCATGGTCGTAAAGGCCGCGAAGGCCTTGTCGATATCGCCCAGTTGATCGGCGAGGCCGCCGATCAACTGTGCGCGACGCTGCGGATTGATCGTTTCGGGGGCCGTCTCCGCGAGTGTCAGCGCTTCTTCCAGATTGCCCGCCCGACGCAGATACCATGCGCGAATATAGGCGAGTTCGCCGTGGTCGATGCCCGCCGCCTCGGCGCGCGCAACCAAATCGCCGAGCGCATCCAGGCGATTGCGGTTCTCCAGCAAGACCGCCAGCTCGACATAGGCCGCGACATGCATGGGGTCACGAGCGATGGCTGCTTCGAACGCTGCTTCCGCCGCGCCTGGCTTCTGCAATGGCACCGCCGACACGCTGGTCATGCCTTGCAGCGCAGCTTCGGCACGACCAAGTTCGGTCAGCACGGCGGGATCCTCCGGAAACCGCTGCGCGGCCGTGCGCATCGTCTCCACGCGCCGGCCGTGGCGATCGGCCTTGCCGAGCATGATGGCCAGATTGAGATAAGGCATCCTGGCGTCCGGCCGTTGGGTGATGGCACGACTGAGCGCTTCGACAGCGCCATCTATGTCGCCCAAATCGCCCCGAGCATTGCCGAGATTGCTCCAGGCCTCCCAGTCGGCCGGGGTTAGCGCGACCACGGCAGTGTAGAGTTCCACGGCGCGAGGTATGTCGCCCTTGAGCTGCGCGATTTGTGCAAGGAGACGCCGGAGCCGCGTTTCATGCTCGTGACCGGCAATGACGGCTTCCGCCTCATCAAGCTGTCCGTCGGCGACCAGCGCGGTCGCGAGATTGGTGCGGCCAGAGGGGTCGTCGGGATACAAGCCGTGATGACGGCTGAAATGAGCGAGCGCCTGCGCCGTGTCACCCGCCCTCGCGGCCAGAATGCCGGCGAGGTTCAGCAGTTCAGGTCGATCGGGATTGGCCGTCAGGGCCTGGGTGACGATCTGCCTTGCGTTCGGCTCGTCCTTGCGACGTAGGGCGTCGGAAACCTGCTTCATCATCTCTTCGATAATCATGACAGGCTACCTAGTCCAAATTGGTGAGAGTAGAAAGAAGTCAGGCGGGTGGCGGCGCGATGTCGAAAGCGACACTCATGCGTTCGCCGGCGGCAAAGGGGCGTGTGCCGTGCCACATGACGGAGGGGAAGATGACGAGCCGGCCGGGCCGAGGCTCGATCAGTCTGAATGGCGGCAGATCGGGCACGAGATCGCGAACCTCGCCGAGCGAGAGCCAGCCGGCCTGCGTGCCCGCGTCCAGCGTGCCGGGCGTCTGGACATAGAAGGCGGAGCTCAACCAGCCGGCCGAATGGACATGGTCGGCATGATAGCCTTCGTCGGTCAGCCGCACGGACCAGGCGCCGGCATAGCGCACGGGTTGATCGCGACGCATCGCGAGCGTGGGGTGGCGCGCATCGGCCGGCGGAAGCTGCGCGATATGCTGGCGCACTGCCCGGGTCACGGCGGCCTTGAGTTGCCGAATTTCGGTCTCAAGCCGGGAAAAGAGTGGGCCATCGGTCTGCGTGCCGCGCCGGACCGACTGCTCGGGTGGCTCGGCGACGGTGAGATGAAGCGCGCGCAGCCGACCCGCCAGGGCGGCGAGAGATACCTCGTCGATCGGTAGATCGATGATGGAAACAAGTCGCTCGTCGCCTTCCAGCCAGTGCCATCGCGGATCGTCGTCGAGCCGCCAGCCGAGTGCGACATAGGGCCAGAGGTGCCTGCCGCCGGGCAGCCCGAGACCCCGCAGCGCTTCGCCCAGCGCCTGCGCATGCCGGCCCTGCCTGAAAAGATGGCGGACGAACTCTAGCAGAAGGTCGGTTCGGTCGAGCCGGCCGAGCGCGGTAAAACCACGATCGGCCCGGTCCGCGTCGCCGCACATTGAGGCAATCATCGGCTCAAGCGCAGCCCAGAGCGGTTGGCCGGGCAGAGCGGTGCGCGCTCGCGCCAGAACCGAGTCTGCCTCTTCGGCGCGACGTCCTTCCATGAGTGCGCTGATCCAGCCGTGCCACAAGGCCGGTTCCGCAGGGCGCGCGGAAACGGCGCGGGCGAAGCCTTCGCTTGCGCTCTCCAGTGATTGTCCCAACATCAGGCGCAGGCGCAACAATTCGCGGTGGGCCCGGGTCCAGGCCGGCTGGCTGAAGCTTGCGTCGCGCAGCGTCGTCTCCGCGCGCTGTGCCTGCCCCTCCGCCAGCAGGGCGGCGATGGAGCCCAGCACGATGTCGGGCTTGTCTGGCGCGAGTGCCAGCGCGTCCTCATAGAGCGCGCTCGCCGGAAGCCCGGCCTCCATCGTCGCACGTGCGAGCGTATGCGCGATAAGCTGGTCGTGCGGCGCGATGGCACGCGCGCGCTTCAGAACTTCGAGGGCGGGCGCAAGGTCGCCGAGATTGCGCAGCGCCAAGCCCTTGGTCTGCATCAAGGTCGGTTCGCGCGGCACGCGCGCCAGGGCGCTGTCGAGAATGGGCAGGGCCGCGTGATCGCGGCCAATATTGATTTGCTGAAGAGCCGCTTTGATCGCGCTTTGTACGATCGGATTATTCACGGCCGGGTGGGTCCGTGCGAGGCGGTGCGTCGATCCGGGTGTCGGTGAGCGTCGTGCGGATGGCCCAGCGTCGGTCAGGCAGACGCAGATCGCCGATAAACATGGTCGATACCCTTCTGGAAAGACCGCCCGCCCCCTGCGTCCAGTACGATGGGGTCATATTAGGTGACTCGACTGCAAAAGAAAACGGCGGACCCGAAGGCCCGCCGAATTCCCTTGTTCTGTGCGCTGCGACTTAGAAGTCGAGCGTGAAGCCGGCGTAGATGTAACGACCCAGCGCGTCGTACACACCACCCCAGGTGTTGCCGTTGCAGGGGCCAGCCGGACAGGTCGCGCTGCCCGTGAGCGGCGGCGACTTGTCCAGGATGTTGTTGGCACCCAGACGGAAGGTGTAGTGATCCTCGATCCGCGCTGTGAGCGTAAGATCGAAGTAGTTCTGCGCCGGGATCTTCAGATCCGCGACGGGCCAGTTGACCGACGGGATCGTGTCGCGCGTGACGCTGGAGAGGTAGCGCCAGCGAACAGACGCGCTAATCACACCGCCATTCGACGTCCAGCCCAGCCTTGCGCTGTGGCGCCAGGTCGGGTTCGGAACGCCGCACTGGTTGCCGTAGAGGCCAACGCATTCCAGCGTCGAGCCGGCACCGGTATCCAGGAACAGCTTGTCGAGATAGGTGCCGACGAGACTTGCCGAAAGCCGGCCGAAGCCGAAGTCGTACGAATAGCTCGCGTTGATGTCGACGCCCTCGGTCTTGAGGCCACCGATATTCTGCGTCAGGTCGACCACATAGCCGTCCGGCGTGCGCCACAGCGAGCCGGTGGCGTCGCGATGGACGAGGCCGCAGAAGTACGGGTCGGCATTGTCCACGCAGTTGGCGAGGATCGTATCCGCGCCGATGCCCTGAATGGCCTTGTCGAGCTTGATCTTCCACCAGTCCACGGAGACAGCGAGACCCGGGACGAAGCGCGGCTGCAGGACGACGCCCAGCGTATAGGTGTCGGCCACTTCCGCCTGCAGGTTGGGATTGCCGCCGATCAGACCATTATACTGGCTGGCCGCATTCTGCGCGACGATCTGACCAACTGCCAGACCCTGCATGATGCAGCCGACATCAGCAGCTTCGATCGCCACCGGAACCTCTTCCTTCGTGACAGGATCGAGTTTCGTCTTCGCGCAGGGATCGCTCGTGCCATCAAGCACGACGCGCTGCGACGAGAACCAGTCCTGGATCGACGGAGCGCGAACGGCCCGGTTGTAACCACCGCGGAAGCGGATGTCACGGACCGGCGCCAGTTCGAACTCGACCTTGTAGGTCTCCGTGTTGAAGCTCGAGCCAGCCGAGTTCTTGTAGTCCGAATAACGATAGCCCGCCTTGAGGACCAGCGAATTGATGAAGCTATCCTCGACAATCGGAATGCTGACTTCGCCGAAGACTTCCTTCACGTCGAAATTGCCGGCGACCGGCAGCGTCGCACCGCCCTGACCCGCAAGATCGCCGGTCGAGAAGGCCTGATCCACCGAGAAGCTGAGCGTCTCCTTGCGATACTCGGCGCCGAAAGCGATGCCGACACCCGTGGTCGCCCAGGGCGACTGGATGCCATAGACGCCAAGATCGCCTGCGAGGCTGCCCGACACCACCATCTGGGTGTTGACGCCGCGCTGGAAGCCCGGGGTCTGGAGATAGTCGAGCGCTTCGGACGAAACGCCGCCGGGCGTGAAGATGTTCCACGGCACGCAGTTCGGATCCGTGCCGTCAAGGACGGAACGGCACACCGCGGCGCCCGTCGACGGATCGGTCACAATGTCGATAGCCCGGCCCAGGCGTGTCACCGAGAAGTCGTTCTTGTAGGTCTCGGCGAGCAATGTACGGCCATATTGATAGTAGGCGTCGTAGGACCAGGCCGAACCCAGCTCACCCCTCATACCCAGAACGGCACGGTAGCTGGTGTGTTGCAGGTCGTCCTGACGGCCGCCGCCTTCGACGTTGCGGCGCAGGATCTGCAAGAAGCCCTTGTTGTACTGGTTGCCGAGCGCATCGGTGAAGTTGAACGGCGTGGTCCACAAGGGGCTGTTTTCATCGGTGGGATCGATGGGATCTCCCACGATGGTGAACGGGCTGGACGTAGCCAGCAGGTTGTTCGGCGCACATGCAATGGCGAGCTGCTGCGCGGAGAGCAGCGGATTGTCGCAGTTGATGGTCAGCGTGTTGCCGAAGTCACCCGAGGCCGCGATCTGGGCGACCGTACGGTCGTCCATGAACATGAACTCCGCATAGGGCTTCAAAGCCGGCGTAATTTCATAGTCGGCGAAGAAGCCGGCCGTGTAGCGCTCGTCCGGACGCTGATAATAGTTGGTCGGTGCGAAGTTGTACGGAATCGCACCCGGCAGGAAGTCGCCGCCGCCGCCGACATGGTAGCTGCTCGAATCCCAGGTGTAGAACGTGCCCTCGGGCGACGTACCGGAACCACCGCAGGTGTAGAGGCCATTCGAGCCCGTGTAGGCAGTGCTGCCACGAGCGGCGAGGGCGCAGGACGAATAGTCGCGCTTGGACTGCAGGATCGGGTTGATCTTGCGGTAGCCGACATAGGCCGTGATGTGGCCGCGGCCGTCATCGAAGCTCGTGCCGAAAGCCAGCGTGGCGTCCAGCGTGCCGCCATCCGTGGTCATGCCCTGCGGATAGTCGAAACCACGTGCATCGAGCGCGCCCGTGACGTCGGAGCCGGCACGATTGTTATGGTTGTACAGTCCGTACTGGACATCGAGCTTGAAGCCCTCGAACTGCGTATCCATCACGAAGTTGACGACGCCGGTCACAGCGTCGGCGCCGTAGACGGACGAGGCACCGCCGGTCAGCACGTCGACGCGCTGGACGAGTGCGGCCGGGATGAAGTTAAGGTCGGCAGCGGCCGAGGTCGGATCGCCCGGGACGAGACGGCGGCCGTTGACCAGAACCAGATTGCGCTCGGAGCCGAGGCCGCGCAGGTTCACCGTCGAGGTGCCGCTCGAGCCGTTCGAATAGTTCGAGTTCTGGCCGGCGAAGACCTGCGGCAGCGAGTTCAGCATGTCCTCGACGCGGGTCGTGCCGGTCTGCTTGATGTCTTCCGCGCCTACCACCGTGATCGGCGTGGCGCTCTCGAGGTTCGGCTGCGGAATGCGCGAACCGGTGACGATGATGGCCTGGCCTTCATCTGCGTCGGCGCCCTGCGGCTCCTGCGCGAAAGCAGAGGTCGAAAGCAGGGCGAAGCCCAGCACTGCCGGTGCGACAGCGACCTTCAGCATTGATTGAGAGGAGATTTTTTTCACGATCCAGTCCCTTGCTCTGGAAATGAAGAGCGGCAGATTGTCTGACGCCCAAACGGCAAGGGACGCATGTACCTCCACGTGATTCCCCTGCACGTGCTCTGGGGAAAGTGCGCGGCAGGGTGCTGACTGTAAAGCGAAAGAGCCCGGTTTCTCCCCCGTTTTGAAGGGCTATGTAGCATTCTTGCAACAATGATCCGCCACATGGCCACGCAAAAATTTCGCGCCGCAACATAAAATTTCAAGAGCTGCGGTCTTTTCAGCCGGAACTTGTCGTTTCATCGCCTGTCCGGCACTTTTTTAATAAGGCGGATGGGTGACTCGCCATGCTGGATGTCCGGCTCCGCCGGGGTGACGGAATGGCATGGTGCGGGGCTGGCATCATGACGCTTGCGCAGGCCTGCCCGGAAAACCCATAATTATGTCCATCGTGAATCGAAGAGATGGGAGATCGACAATGGTCCAGCGGCGCATGATGGCCATTTCGGCTGCCCTGATGATGACAATCGGCGTTTCCAGCGTCGCCATGGCGGCGGACGAGCCCGAGGATCGCGCCCGGGCCATCCGGCCCTTGCTCGATTGCCGGCGGGTTGCCGAGCCGACCGAGCGCCTGGCCTGCTTCGACCGGGAAAGCGCGGCGGTGGACCAGGCCGCGAGCAGCAACCAGATTGCGGTCGTGGATCGCGAGACGGTGCGGGAGACGCGGCGCTCATTGTTCGGACTCTCGCTGCCGCGCCTGCCGTTTTTCGGCGGGGGAGATGATGGCGACGAGAATGTCGACGATGTCGATGAGATCACCAGCACCATCACGGCCGTGCGTCCCATGGCGAACGGTGAATGGCAATTCACCCTGGAGGACGGGGCGCGTTGGCAGACCAATCAGCCGCTGCCCTATGGCCGGCCGCGCGAAGGCATGACCATCGTCATCCGCAAGGGGGCGTTGAGCAGCTATCGGGGCAGCATCGAGAATTGGGTGCCGGTGAAGATGCGCCGCGTCAACTGAGGCCGACAACGGGCGCGCGCGATGTCGCCACCCGCCGCGCCAGTTCAGGGCGGAGGTGGCTGGTCGAGCAGCAGCAGCGGGTCGATCCGCGCGTCGTGCCACTTCATGCTCCAGTGCAGATGCGGGCCGGTCACGCGCCCGGTCGCGCCGATGATGCCGATCGGCTGGCCCTGGCGCACGATCTCGCCTTCCTTCACCAGCAGCCGCTGGCTGTGCAGGAAGGCGCTGTTGAGGCCCATGCCATGGTCGATCATGAGCAGATTGCCCTCCAGCGTGAAAGGACTGTCCGCCGCGAGGGTCACGACCCCGTCGGCCGGCGCGACATAGACGGTGCCGGCGCCGCCTGCCATGTCCAACCCGCTATGATAGCTGCCCGGCGTGCCGCGATAGATGCGTTGCGACCCGAATATACCGGAGATGCGCGCGCGCACCGGCCAGATGAATTGCTGCTTCCAGCCCGCGCTGTCGGTCTGCCGGGCGCGGGCGGCGTTGATCCGCGCCAGCTCGCCCGCGCGCAGGCGGCGGAATTCCTCGCTGCTCGCCGTGCCCGTGGGCGAGGCGTTGACCTGCTCGATGCGCCACTGGCCGGGGGCGACGTCCAGCGGGCGGCGATCCGTGCCGCCGCTCATGCGCGTCACGACAAGCTCGGCCCGCGCCGGGGCGTCCCGGTCGAAGGCGATGATGAAGTCGCCGGTATCGGGATCATAGGCGACGGGCGTGCCGTCCAGCGCCAGCGCGCCCGTGCCGGCCGGCACCCGGCCGCGCAACAGGCCGCCCTGGCGCGGCGTGCCCTCGATCTGGAGCATGGCCGGCCCGTGCGGCACGGTCACGCGTTGCGGCACCGCCGGAGCGGCTGGCGGGGGCGCGGCCACGGGCCCGGCGGGCGGCACGACCTGCGGCACGGCGCAGGTCGTGAGCGGCGCGGCGAGCAGGGCGATGCGGAGAATGGTCGGGAAACGGGAGTGCGGCGCGGTCATGGGCAGAGCATGAAAGCCGCGCCGCGCCGACGCAAGGGGGCTGCGCTCAATCGAACAGGTCGGACTGCGTGCCGCCGGCCTTGCCCTCCCGCCGACGCACCGGCGTGGCTGGCGCGGGCGGGGGCGGGGCGACCGAAGATGGCGCTGTCGTCGCATCGACCGCGCCGTCCCTGAAGCGCAGCGTGACCAGGCCGGCCCGGCGCGCATCGTCGGCGGTGCGGACCAGCCGGTCGCCCGCCATCACCCGGGCGAAACCGCGCTCCAGCGGCTTGTCCGGATCGAGCGACTGGGCCAGCCGCCACAGGCCGTCGAAATGACGCCGGGCGTCGGCCAGCCGGCGCTCCAGCAGATGCGGGGCGAGGCGGACGGAGGCGAGCGTCTGGCGGCCGCGCTGGACCTGCGCATCGAGCAGCGCGGGGCGCAACGCCCCGGCGGCATCGGCCAGTTCGCGCCGGGCATCGCTCAGCCGGTGCGAGAGGCCGCGCCGCAGCCGTTCGCCCAGATCGTCCGCACGCTGGCGGGCCTGGGCGAGCAGCATGTCCGGCCGGGGGAGCAGGCGGCGCTGCGCTTCCAGTCGCTCCCGGCCGCGATCGACGCCGCGCGCGACGCAGCGCTCCATGCGCGCTTCCAGCTCGTTGAGCTGCGCGCTCAGCTCGGCGCGGACCGGCACGGCCATCTCGGCGGCGGCGGTGGGCGTGGGCGCGCGCAGATCGGCGGCGAAATCGCACAGGGTCGTGTCGGTCTCATGGCCCACGGCCGAGATGACCGGGATCGGCGATTCCGCCACGGCGCGCACCACGATCTCCTCGTTGAACGACCAGAGATCCTCGATCGAACCGCCGCCGCGCGCCACGATCAGCAGGTCCGGCCGCGGGATCGGCCCGTCCGCCGGCAGCGCGCCGAAGCCGCGCACCGCACGGGCGATCTGCGCCGGCGCGCCGTCGCCCTGCACCAGCACTGGCCAGAGCAGCACATGGCTGGGGAAGCGATCGGCCAGGCGATGGAGGATATCGCGGATCACCGCGCCGGTCGGCGAGGTGACGACGCCGATGACGCGCGGCAGCACCGGGATGGGCCGGCGCCTGGCGGGATCGAACAGCCCCTCCGCCGAGAGCCGCGCCTTGAGCTTCTCGAAGAGCTGCATCAGCGCGCCTTCGCCGGCCAGCTCCAGGCTGTCGATCACGATCTGATATTTGGAGCGGCCCGGATAGGTGGTGACCTTGCCGGTGGCGATCACGTCCAGCCCGTCCTCCGGGCGGAAGGCGAGGCGGGCGGCCGTGCCTTTCCACATCACCCCGTCGATGACGGCACCATCGTCCTTGAGCGCGAGATAGACATGGCCCGACGCCGCGCGCTTGAAGCCGGAAATCTCGCCGCGCAGCCGTACATGGCCGAACCGCTCCTCGACCGCGCGCTTGAGCAGCATGGACAATTCCGTGATGCTGAGCGCGGTCAAGTTGTCGCCCTGCCGCTCCTGCGCTAACAGGCGGCCGGACGCATCGAACCGGACGGGACCATCCTCCATGAATATCCTCTTGTTGGGCGGCGGAGGCCGCGAACATGCCCTTGCCTGGAAGCTGGCGCAATCGCCGCTGTGCGACATGCTCTATGCCGCGCCGGGCAATCCGGGCATAGCCGAGCATGCCGCGCTGGTCGATATCGACCTTGCCGATCATGCCGCCGTCATCGCCTTTTGCCGCGCGCGGAGCGTGGAATTCGTGATCGTGGGACCGGAGGCGCCGCTGGTCGATGGCATTGCGGACAGCCTGCGCGCGGCCGGCATCGCGGTGTTCGGTCCGAGCGCGGCGGCCGCGCAGCTCGAGGGATCGAAGGGCTTCACCAAGGATCTGTGCGCGCATGCGGATATTCCCACCGCCGGCTATGTGCGCTGCACGAGCGCGGGGCAGGCGCTGGCCGCGCTCGACGATTTCTCGCTGCCGGTGGTGGTCAAGGCGGACGGGCTCGCGGCCGGCAAGGGCGTCATCATCGCCCAGACGCGTGCCGAGGCGGAAGCGGCGATCGCGGACATGTTCGGCGGCGGCTTCGGCGCATCGGGCGCTGAAGTGGTGCTGGAGGCATTCCTGGAGGGCGAGGAGGCGAGCTTCTTCGCGCTGACCGACGGCGTGCATGTCGTGCCGTTCGGCTCCGCGCAGGATCACAAGCGCGTCGGCGATGGCGACACCGGCCCCAATACCGGCGGCATGGGCGCCTACAGCCCGGCCTCCGTGCTGACCCCGGCGCTGGAGGCCGAGGTGATGGCGCGGATGATCCGGCCCACGGTGGAGACGCTGGCGCGGCGCGGCACGCCCTATTCCGGGGTGCTCTTCGCGGGCGTCATGCTCACCGCGCAAGGGCCCAGGCTCATCGAATATAATTGCCGCTTCGGCGATCCGGAATGCCAGGTGCTGATGATGCGGCTGGAGGATGATCTGGTCGCGCTGCTGCTCGCCGTGGCGCAGGGTCGGCTCGACGAGGATCGCGCGCCCGCCCTTTCCCGCGATCCGGCGCTGACCGTGGTGATCGCGGCGCGCGGCTATCCCGGCACGCCGGCCAAGGGCGGGGCGATCATGCTGCCGGCGGCGGACGGGGAGAGGCGGATATTCCAGGCCGGCACGGCGCTGGCGGATGGCACGCTCGTCGCGAGTGGCGGGCGCGTGCTCGCCGTCACGGCGCGCGGGCGCAGCGTCACGCAGGCGCGCGACGATGCCTATGCCCTCGTCGACAGGATCGACTATGCGGACGGCTTCTGCCGCCGCGACATCGGCTGGCGGGAAGTGGCGCGCGAGGCGATCGAACCGGCCCGCTGAGCGCATGACCCGTCCGTCCCGCCCGTCTCATATCGACACGGCATGCGCAGCGCGGGGATTGATGGCCGGCGCCGAATTTGCGAGCGTGCGCGCGCTGCAACCAGCGGGGGAGAGTCGGCGCTGTGCGTGATGTGCTCAAGATACTGATCGGAGCGGGCGCGACGGTGCTGGTCGCCGCGATCGCCCATGGTCCGATGGGTCGGGGCGCGGCCTTCATGGCGCAACTGCAGGGCCATGCGCGCGCCGCCCTCGCGACCGGGGGGCTTGGCGACATCCAGGTGAAATTTCCGGACAGTCCCTATGCACGCGTGGCGCATCTCTCGGGCGATGTGCCGCTGGTGCGGCAGACGGATGCGCTCCGCCTGCTGCGCACGGTGCCGGGCAGTGCCGGCGCGATCTGGGATGGCGCGCGTGGCGGCATGGCCGATGCCGGCGCGCCGCCGCCGCCGCCGGTCAATGCGACGAACGAGGTCGAGCCGGTGCCGCCAGCGTCCACGCGGCCACCCGCGCAGGCCGCCATCGCGCGGCCGGGCATCTGCCAGAACAATGTCGACAAGGTGCTGGCCGGGCGCGTGATGAGCTTCCGCTCGGGCAGCGCCTGGCTCAATCCGCAGTCGCGCCGGATCATCGCCGACGTCGCGGCCGCGCTCAAGCCGTGCCGGGGCTATGCGCTGGTCGTGGGTGGCCATACCGACGCGAACGGCAGCGAGACGGTCAACGGCGCCATGTCGCAGGAGCGCGCCGATCGCGTGCGCGACGCGCTGGTCGCGCAGGGCATTCCCGCCGGCGCGGTCACGGCGCGCGGCTACGGGTCGAGCCGGCCGCTCACCGCCGGCCATGCCGCCGATCCCGCCAATCGCCGGATCAGCTTCACCGTCACGGGAGGGGAATGATGCCGCTGCTGGTTGAAACGATCATCATCTTCCTCATCGCCTTCGGCGCCGGTCTCGGCGTCGGCGCGGCGATCTGGCGGCGCTGAGGCAAGGTGGGAGACACGGCATGATCGCACTCATCGCCCATTACTGGCTCGGCCTGCTGCTCGCGGCGCTGATCGGCCTCGCCACCGCCTGGTGGACCTGGGGGAGCCGGCCGCGGATCGTGGCGGACGATCCGGTCTATGACGACGCGCCGATCGACTGGCCGCCGCGCGAGGCCGCGCCGGTCGAGGCGCCGCCGCCCGCCTGGGCGCCGGCGGATCATGACGGCGATGCCGAAATCACGGATGCGCCGCCGATCGAACCCGCCGCCGCCGCGCCGCGCGCCTTCGCGGCCGGCCGCACGACGGACGATCTCATGATGATCAAGGGCATCGGCCCGCAGATCGATGCGCTGCTGCGCAGCCTCGGGTTCGAGCGGTTCGAGCAGATCGCGGGCTGGATGCCCGAGGATATCGAGCGGGTCGACGCCAGCCTCGGCGAGTTCAAGGGCCGGATCATCCGCGACGAGTGGATCGCGCAGGCCCGCCTGCTTGCCGCCGGCGATCTGGCGGCCTTCAACCAGCGCTACGGTCATCTCTGATCCGGCATGAGGCCGGCGCTGCGTATCGAGCCGGCGCTGGCGCTCTATCGCGCGCGGGGTTTCGCCAGCGGCCCGCCGTTCGGCGACTATGAAGCGGGCGGTTTCAATCAGTTCCTGCATCTGGCGCTGTGCGGGAGGGCGCTCGCCAGCGCGGGTCGCGGAAGGAAATCCTAATAGTATCGGATCAGTATCGATCCCGATCGAGCAATATCGGGGTGGATCATGACATTCGATTTTTCCGGCGAGGACAGGCCGGATTTCCTGAAGCTTGCAGCCGAAGACATGTTGAAATGGTGCGCGCCTCCGCAGGTATCGGTCGACGGCAGAGCGTCGGATCAATCCTGGATTTGCCTCTTCACCAGTCAGAACAGCCCGATCACCGAAGATGAGGCGATTCGGTTCCTGGCGGGCTTCCAGCTCACCAATCGCGTGAAATGGAAACGGGGCTGCGTCGCACGGCTCATGACGGATCTTCGCGGCCAATCGGTTTCCGATCCCGTCCTCACGACGATCGATCTCGCCGGCAAGCTGGGAATCGCCGCGGACAAAGGGGGTCAGCAGATTTCAGCCGCCAGCAAGATCTTGAATTTCGCCAAGCCCGGCGCGGAGATATTCATATGGGATCGCCTTGCCAGACTATCGGCCCGTTACAGATATAATGATGATCCGCCGCCCGGAGCGAGGGGCCGCTATAGGGATAATGATTACAAAGCCTTCCATGACGCATGCCGTCGCATTCTCGACAAGGAACTGGACAGGGATGACTTCAAGGCGACCGCGGCAAGCGTGACGCACCGTCTGCGAAACGGAGCCGGGCCCATGGCCGACCCCGCGAAAGTGCCGGATCGTTTCATCCAGCGGCGCCTGCTGGACAAATTGATGTTCTGGGAAGGCAAGAGCCTCGAAATCTGCGAGACCCTTCGCAAGGCCGAGTCCGACATGCGCGACTTGAAGGCCCGCCTGGACATGTGCGCCCACTCGCCCGGTGGGAATGCGCCTTCCGCGCCCCGGGTCGCCGCATCGGTCGCCAGCCTGACCTGCCAGCTGACCTGAAAGCCCCTTGCCTTCGCTCCGACCCGCTCAGTCCGCCTTCGCCGAGACGAGCAGCTTGTCGATCTTGCGGCCGTCCATGTCGACGATCTCGAAGCGCCAGCCCTGTTCGGTGAAATGCTCGCCTTCCTCGGGCAGGCGGCGCAGCACGGCGAGGGCGAAGCCAGCGACGGTGGCATAGTCGCGGTCCTCGGGCAGGTCGAGGTCGATGCGGTCGGCAAGGCTGTCGATGGACATCTGGCCGGAGACGAGCAGCGAGCCGTCCTCGCGCTCCGTCACCATCGGCGCATCGTAGAGATCATGGTCGGACGCGAACTCGCCGGCGATCGCGGAGAGCAGGTCGGCCGGGGTCACGATCCCCTCGAAATGGCCATATTCGTCATGGACCATGACCATCGGCACGTCCGCCTCGCGCAGGCGGTTGAGCGCATCCATGGCATCCACCTGATCGGGCACGATCGAGACCGGGCGCATCAGCGCGCGCAGGTCCAGGCTCTGGCCGCGGAACAGCGCGCTCATCACGTCGCGCGCCTGCACCACGCCGATAATATCCTCGACGCTGCCCTGCGCGACTGGCAGGCGGGTGTGCGGCGTTTCGAGCAGCGTGGCGCGCAGCGCGTCCGGTTCGGCATCCACGTCCAGCCAGTCGACCTCGGTGCGCGGCGTCATCACCTCGCGCACCGGCCGGTCGGCGAGGCGCACGACGCCGGAGATGATCGCGCGCTCGCTCTCCTCGATCACGCCGTGACGCGAGGCTTCGGCGACGATGAGCTGCAGCTCCTCGGCGGTCACATGGTCGGGCGAATCCTCCTTCATGCGGAACAGCCGGAAGATCAGCGCGCTCGATCCCTCCAGCAGCCACACGAGCGGGGCGGTGATGCGGGCGAGCGCGGCCATCGACGGAGCGACGAGCGCGGCGATGGGCTCGGGCTTGCGCAGCGCATATTGCTTGGGCACCAGCTCGCCGATGATGAGCGACACATAGGTCGTCAGCACGATGGCGACGACGAAGCCGATATTCTGGGCCAGATCCGGGTCGATCCCCAGGCCGACAGCCAGGATCTGACCGAACGGGCCGCCCAGCTTCTCGCCCGAGAAAGCGCCGGCCAGCACGCCGATGCCGGTGATGCCGATCTGCACGGTGGAGAGGAAGCGGCCGGGATCGGCGCCCAGCTCCAGCGCCGCCCGGGCGCCGCGCTTGCCGGCCCGGGCCATGGCCTGGAGGCGCGAGCGGCGCGCCGAGACGATGGCAAGCTCGGACATGGCGAACAGGCCGTTGATCGCGATCAACGCCAGCACGATCGCGAGATCGAGCCATGGAAAGGCGGGCATCATGGGGGGCGTGGTCATGTCTGTGCCGCCTCTTTAGCCGCTTTATGCGCGCTTGGACAACCTCAAGCGCTCGGCCATTCAGGGAACGATCATCTTGTCTGGCGATTAAAGCCGCTGCAGACCTTGGCTGCATATGTGCTAATTTGAACAGACCACAAGATTTGGAGGCGTTGATGATCCTGGGAACCCCGCAACGACTGGCTCTGGCGGGTGCGCTCGCCGCCCTCACACTTTCAGGCTGCGTGACGGACCCCGAGACGGGGAACCGCCGTGTGTCCAAGGCCGCGATCGGCGGCGTCGGCGGTGCGCTGGGCGGCTATCTGCTCGGCGATCTGCTGGGCGGCCGCAACGATCGCACGGAGAAGATCGTGGGCGCCGGCATCGGCGCGCTCGCGGGCGCGGGCGCGGGCGCCTATATGGACGCGCAGGAGCGCAAGCTGCGCGAGCAGACCGCCGGCACCGGCGTGGACGTGGTCCGCGAGGGCGACGAGCTGCTGCTGCGCTTGCCCTCGGGCATCACGTTCGCGACCAACCAGTCGACCATCCAGCCGCAGTTCCAGACCACGCTGAACGATGTGGCGCAGACGCTCTCGCAATATCCCAAGACGATGATCGACGTGCTCGGCTATACCGATTCCGACGGCACGGAATCCTATAACCAGGCGCTGTCCGAGCGGCGCGCGCAGAGCGTGGCGTCCTATCTTTCCACGCGCGGCGTCGCGTCCGTGCGCATGGCGACCATGGGCTATGGCGAGATGCGCCCGATCGCGAGCAACGAGACGCCCGAGGGCAAGGCGCAGAATCGCCGGGTCGAGATCAAGATCGTCCCGGCGGTCGAAGGCGGCGCCTGATCCGATGATGCGGGCGGCCGGGTGGACAGCCCGGTCGCCTGCGTTCGGGCGCCTGTGTCGTGAGCACGGAGCGGGATGCGTCGCTGAGGCATGGGGGCGCAGCGAGTGCGCCTGCGCAAGCGGACGGTTCGAGGATGCACGCCCTCCAACTTCCCGCCATTCCCGCGAACGCGGGAATCCAGAACCCAGCGGTGCGCGATTGCGGCTTGGATTCCTGCGTTCGCGGGAATGACGGGGCGCTGTTTCGCCTGTGCAATTGCATCTCGGTCAAGCGCATCTCGGTAGAGCTCGTCCGTTCATGTTGTGCTCCTGCGCAGGCAGGAGCCCAGGGGCTCAGCGGCCCTGCATAGCCGCCCTGGGCTCCTGCCTGCGCAGGAGCGCCGGTGCTACTTCATTCGGATGCACTTCAGGGCCGATGGGGCACACCGCGCCGCAAGCGTCCGGGCATGGCATGGGCTCGCCCGATCAGCTACGCCCCGCAGAGGATCAGCCCAGCCTCGACGCGATCGCCGTCCACATCAGCGCGCGGCGATTGTCGCGCCGCCGGCCGGTTCGGTGGCGGCCTGCGCGGGTGCCGCGATCTGGGCGAGGCCGGCGGGCAGGCGCTTGAGTTCGGCGAGGCGGGCGCGGAAGGAAGTGAGCGCCTGGCCGCTCAGCTGGGCGACCTCGGTGAAGCGGACCGACATGGGATTGACCGTCGCGCCGCCGCGATAGAGTTCGTAATGGAGGTGCGGGCCGGTCGAGAGGCCCGTCGAGCCCACATAGCCGATGATCTGGCCGCGCCGAACGCTCTGGCCGTCCTTCACGGCGATGCGGCTCATATGGCCATAGCCCGATCCGAGATTGCCGGCATGTTGCAGGCGCACATATTTGCCATGTCCGCCATGCCAGCCCGCGAAGGTCACGCGGCCATCGGTCACGGCGTAGATGGGCGTGCCGGACGGGGCGGCGAAATCGACGCCGGCATGCATGCGGCTGTAGCGCAGGATGGGATGGTAGCGCAGGCCATAGCCCGAGCTTTGCCGGCCGGCCACGGGCCGCGCCAGCACGCCGCGCCGCTCGCCCACGCCGGAGGCCTCGAACCACTGGTCGCGGCCGTCCTGCTGCCAGCGCAGCATGTTGAGATCCTTGCCGCGCGCGCGGCCCAGCCCGGCGAAGAGGAGCTGGCCGATCTCGCTCTCGCCGGTCGAGGCGCGGCGATGCGCTACGATGATATCGAAACTGTCGTCCGCGCGGATGTCCGATCCGACATTGAGCTGGGTGGCGAGCACGCGCAGATAGGCCTGGATGGTCGCGGGGTCCGCACCCGCGTTGCGCGCGGCGCGATAGAGGCTGTCGCCCACCCGGCCGCGGATGCGCAGCGGCGTGTTGTCGACGGCGATCGGGATGCGCGTCAGCGTCAGTGCGCCGTTGATCCGCTGGATGACCAGATCGAGCTCCAGCCGCGCGCGCACCGAGAGCCGGTCGAGCGGCCGGGCGACATTGCGGTTGGGCCGGCGGCCGAGGACGAGGTGCAGGCGGGTGCCGTCCGCGATGGAATCGGGCGGGACGGCCTGGCCGACCAGCGCGATCACGGCCTTTGCATCCGTATCGCTGACGCCGGCGCGCGACAGGGTGTGGGCGAAGCTGTCGCCCGTGCCGAGCGTGGCGTCGAGCTCGATCTGCGGGCGCTCGGGCGTCTCGGCGAGCGGCGCGACGGCGTCGGTCGGGCCCATGCGCAGGCCGCTGTCCGCGCCCAGCGCGAGCGCGCTCACCATCTGCGAGCGATATTGATCGAGATGATCGCCGGGGAGCGGCGCGGGCACGGCGCCCGGCAGCGCGGAGAAGCCCGGCGAGAGCGCGATGGCCGTGCCGCACAGCGAGGCGCAGGTGATAAGGCCGCGCCACCAGGTGCGGCTGCCGATATTCTGCCCCAGATCGGGCACGAGATCGATCTGCGCGGCGAACTCGCGCACGCGCTCGCGCCATGTCTCGGTCACCGGCGGCGTGATCGTCGGCGCGGGGCTGTTCAGCCACAGCGTGCTGGCGACGGCCCCTTCGCCGGGGTTGAAATCGATCTTCTGAAACACCGGGTCTAAGCCCCCAAACGACCGTTCACGTTGATCGTGCAATGGCCGATCGTGCGTCGATGCCGGCCTTGGTCGGCCTGTTTCTGATCGTGGCTGGTTAATGTCAAATAAAGACGCGACTTTGTTCCCGCGCGGTGCGGCGAACTGTGCGCGCCTGGCGGCCGACCGAATCGCCCGCCGCGCCATCGACCGAAAATGCGCCGGCCGGCAAGATCGGCCTTGTCGCGCGGGGCGGCACGCTCCATGTGTCGCCCGGTCATGGCAAGCTTTGCCCACAGCGCGCACAAGGCCGTGCTCGGGCCGACCAACACCGGCAAGACGCATCTCGCCATCGAGCGGATGTGCGGCCATTCGAGCGGGCTCATGGGCTTTCCGCTGCGTCTGCTGGCGCGCGAGGTCTATGACCGGGTGGTGCGGATCAAGGGCGCCGACCAGGTGGCGCTGCTGACCGGCGAGGAGCGCATCGCCCCGCCCGCCGCCCGCTATGTGATGGCGACGGTCGAGGCGATGCCGGTGCGCGGCGGCTTCGGCGCCTTCTCCGACTTCGCCTTTGTCGGCGTCGACGAGATCCAGCTCGCCGCCGATCGCGAGCGCGGCCATATCTTCACCGATCGCATGCTGAACGCGCGCGGGCGCGAGGAGACGATGCTGCTCGGATCGGCCAGCATGACCTCGCTGGTGCGCAATCTGCTGCCGAAGACCGAGATCGTGACGCGGCCGCGCTTCTCCACATTGCGCTATGCCGGCCCGGCCAAGCTCTCGCGCCTGCCCCGGCGCTCGGCGATCGTCGCCTTCTCGGTGGAGGAGGTCTACCGGGTCGCCGAGATGCTGCGCCGGCATCGCGGTGGCGCGGCGGTGGTGATGGGCGCGCTCAGCCCCGCCACCCGCAACGCGCAGGTCGCCATGTTCGAGGCGGGCGAGGTGGATTATCTCGTCGCGACCGACGCGATCGGCATGGGGCTCAATCTCGATGTCGATCATGTCGCCTTCGCCTCGCTGCGCAAGTTTGACGGGCAGCGCATGCGCCGCCTGACCGTGCCGGAAATGGCGCAGATCGCCGGGCGCGCCGGCCGCCACCAGCGCGACGGGACGTTCGGCGACATCGGCGCGTCGGACGGCCCGCCCGCCTTCAGCGCCGAGGAGGTGGAGCGAATCGAGGAGCATCGCTTCGAACCGGTGGAGCAGATCTTCTGGCGCGAGGCCGATCTGCCGATGGACGATATCGGCACGCTGATCGAGGCGCTGACCGAACGGCCCGACCGCCCCGGCCTGCGCGCGGCGCCCGAGGCGACCGACCTGGCGGCGCTGCGCTACCTGGCCGACCTGCCCGATGTCGCGGCGCGGGCGCGCGGCGCGGCGCAGGTCGCGCGGCTGTGGGCGGCCTGCTCGGTGCCGGATTTCCAGAAGCTGGGGCTGGAGCATCATGCCCGCATCATCCACCGCCTGTGGGCCTGGCTGGCGCAGGGAAACGGCCATATTCCGCAGGACTGGTTCGCCGGCCAGCTCGCGCGGCTGGACAATGTGCAGGGCGATGTGGACGTGCTGGCGGGACGGATCGCCGCGGTGCGCATCTGGGCCTATGTCGCCCAGCGCGACGACTGGCTCGCCAATCCCGTGGAGATGGCGGCGCGGGCCCGTGCGCTGGAGGATCGCCTGTCCGACGCGCTGCATGCGGCGCTGCGCCAGCGCTTCGTGGATCGACGGACGTCCGCATTGCTGCGACGAGGGCCGGATACGGATGCGTTTTTGGCAGTGGACGTGGACGGGGCGGGCAATGTATCGATCGACGGACACAAGATCGGGCTGTTGCGGGGATTTCGCTTTATCGTTGACCCGACGGCGCGAGCGAGCGACAGGCGCTTGCTTCTGGCTGCGGCCGAACGGAGACTGGGTGCGCATTTGAACGAGATGGCTCAGGCATTGCTGGCGGTGGACGACAAGGCGTTCAGTCTCGCCAGCCCTCCCGGCGGTGACGCACAGATCATCTGGAACGGGCATCCGGTCGCCACGCTCGGTGGCGGCCAGCGGCTGCTCGCGCCCGAACTGGCGCTCGACGCCGGGCTCGGCGCGCTGGCGCCGGAGATACAGCAGGGCGTGCGCGATCGGCTCGGCGTGTGGATCAAGGCGCAGTTCGAGAAGCATCTGCCCGCCCTGCTCAAGATGGAGGCCGGCGCGGTCGATCCCGCGCTGCCGCCCACGGTGCGCGCGGTGCTGGCGCAGCTGACCGACGCGGGCGGCATCATGGAGCGCACCGCGCTCGACCAGGCGCTGGCGCAGGTCGCCAAGGAAGACCGGGCCCATCTGCGCAAGGCCGGCGTCGTCATCGGCGTGCTCGATCTCTATCATCCCGGGCTCATGAAGCCGGGCGCGGCGCAATGGCGCATGGCGCTGCTCGCGCTCAAGGCCGGCACGCCGCTCGTCGCGCTGCCCGCCGCGGGCGCGGTGCTGCTGCCGGTGGGCGAGGATCTGGACGAGAGCGGCGCCGTCATCGCGGGCTTCCGCAAGCTGGGCGAGGCCATGCTGCGGCTCGACATGGCCGAGCGGCTGGCGCGCGGCGCGCATGAGGCGATCGCGGCCGGCAAGCCCTATGGCGCGGACGATCCGACCATCGTGTCGATCGGCCTTGCCGAGGCGAGTTTCCTCGAACTGATGCGCCAGGCCGGGTTCCGCCCGGTCGCGGATGCCCCTGAAGGCGCGCCCAACTGGCAGTTCAAGGGTCGCCCCCGGGCGCGTCCGCCGCGCCCCGAGGGCGAGCATGGCCGTGGCCGCAAGCCGGCCGATGCCCGCCGCAGCGGTCCGCCGCGCGGCGCCGGCGAGGGCAAGGCGCGACCCGATCAGGAGCGGCGGCCGGAGGGCCGGCCCGACCGGCACGGCAAGCCCGCGCGCAGCGGCGAGCGGCCGCGCGGCGATCGCAAGGATGGCAAGCCCCGGCCGCAGGATGGCGCCGCGCGCGCGCCGCGCCAGGCGCCGATCGTCGCGACCGGCAAGGCGCTCGCCGGGCTCGGGGCGCTGTTCGGCGGCAAGGAGGACTAGGTCTGCCGTCGCGCGGCGGATCGGAGCCGGGCGGCCACGCGCCCAGTCTGCGGCTCGACAAATATCTCTGGTTCGTGCGCCTCGCGCCCGATCGGTCGAGCGCGCAGGCGCTGGCCGAGCGCGGCATCATCCGCCTCAACGGCCGCCGCATCGATCGCGCCCATGTGCCGGTGCGCATCGGCGACCTCATCACCATGCCGCAGGGCCAGACGGTGCGGGTGATCCGGGTGGAGGCGCTGCCGGCGCGGCGCGGACCGGCCAGCGAGGCCCAGCTCTGCTACAGTGCGATCGTGCCCGGGGCGCGCGCTGATAGCTGAGATTGGGGGCACCCGAGGCGTTGGCTGTTGACGCTTGCCCGGCGCGGGCATATCGCGGCGGCGAAAAGGAACCAGGGAACGCTCACAATGACCTATGTCGTGACCGACGCATGCATCCGCTGCAAATATATGGACTGCGTCGAAGTCTGCCCGGTGGATTGCTTCTATGAGGGCGAGAACATGCTCGTCATCAATCCCAACGAGTGTATCGACTGCGGCGTGTGCGAACCGGAATGTCCGGCCGAGGCGATCCTGCCCGATACCGAGGGCGGGCTTGAGCAATGGCTCGAGCTGAACAACAAATATTCCGCCGAGTGGCCCAACATCACCACCAAGGGCGAGGCGCCCGCCGATGCCGACGCGCATAAGGGCGAGGACGGCAAGTTCGAGAAATATTTCTCCGCCGAGCCCGGCAGCGGCGACTGAGCCGCCGCGTCCGCGCGCCCGCGCCATTCAGCGCGGGTTCAGCGGCGCGCATGCATAATCATATGACGCTCCAGCCCGGCCCGCTTGCGTAGGCCGGGCTTCGATCTATCGGCGGTCCGGTGGTGATCCGGGCGGAGCGGTCGCGGCGGAAAAGCGAGGCGTCCGGGCGGCTGGCCAGATAGTTTCGTAAGCAGACTGGTAATTTTGTGACGAATCTGTTAATTCGGATTCAATGTGGCATTCATTCAGCCGCTTGGGAGTATTGCGCATGGCCCGTGGCTGGCACTGGACCTGAGCTCGATCGAGACCGTGCCTCGCAAATCCGCTGCCCGGAAACAACTATAAAAATCTCATAGCCAATCCAAATAGAAGAAAGGTTCGCAAGAATGGCTGCAAAAGCGCTGTCTTTCGACGTCGGCGATTATGTCGTTTATCCCAAGCATGGCGTTGGCCGCGTGGTTGAACTGCAGAGCCAGAAGATCGCCGGTATCGACCTGGAACTCTACGTGCTGCGCTTCGAGAAGGAGCGCATGACGCTCCGCGTGCCGACCAACAAGGCCGAGAGCGTGGGCATGCGCAAGCTCTCCTCCGACAAGACGCTCGGCGAGGCGCTCGAAACCCTCAAGGGCAAGCCCAAGGTGAAGCGCACCATGTGGTCGCGCCGCGCGCAGGAATATGAAGCGAAGATCAATTCGGGCGATCTCGTCTCGATCGCCGAAGTGACGCGCGACCTGTTCCGCGCGGACGACCAGCCCGAGCAAAGCTATTCGGAGCGCCAGATCTTCGAGGCTGCCTCCAGCCGCCTCGCCCGCGAACTCGCCGCCATGGAAGAAGTGGACGAGGCGACCGCGCTCAAGAAGATCCTGCACATCCTCAACGAGGCTGCGCCCAAATATGCCAAGGAGCGGGTCGAGTAAGCGATCCGCCTTTGGAGCCGATCAGAAGGGGCGGTGCCGGGGACGGCGCCGCCTCTTCCGCTTTTAGGGCATCGCGCCAAAAAGTGGGCACCGGTTTTTTGGCAACAGGCGATTCGACCACGAATATAGGGAGCGGGCATCGTGATCCGGATCTCACGCTGCCCGCTCCAAGGCTTTCCGGCTGCGGGCGGAGGGCATTGGCCGCTTTGGGGTTGCGCGGCGCGGCCTGCCTGTATTAATGTGATAATACACATTGAGGAGCAGGGCCATGACCACCATCAACCGTCTGGCATCCCATGCCGTCCTGGCAAGCGCGGTGTTCGCGCTCATGGCGTGCGGGTCGCGCGCGGCCGGCAACGATGCGAGTCCGCCGCGCAATCTGGATTCGCTGCGCGATTTCAACGAAGTGACGCTGGCTGGCCCGGATCGGGTGATCGTCACGCGCGGCGCGCGATATTCGGTGCGGGCGGAGGGCGACGCGCGCGCCCTGGCGCGGCTGGAGATCGTCGTCGAGGATCATGAGCTGCAGATCAAGCGCAAGCATAACTGGCGCGACATCATGCCCGGTTCCGATCGCGGCGCGACGATCCACGTGACTCTGCCGGCGCTGCGCGAGGTCGGCCTGGCCGGATCGGGCGACATGAGCGTGGATCTGCTGGGCGGCGACGATGTCGAGGCCAGCGTGGCCGGCTCGGGCGATCTCTCGATCGCACGGGTCGATGCGCGCAGTGCCGATTTTCAGACGGCCGGCTCGGGCACGCTCACCGCCTCCGGGCGGGCGGGCAAGGCCGAATATTCGGTCGCCGGTTCGGGCGACATCCAGGCCGCCGGATTGACGAGCGGATCGGCCGAGGTTTCGATCGTGGGCTCGGGCGATGTCGCGGCGCAGGTCAGCGGCAGCGCCAAGATTTCCATCATCGGCTCGGGCGACGCGGTCATCACCGGCACCACGCGCTGCACCGTCACGCGCATGGGCTCGGGTTCGGCGCGTTGCACCGGATGAGGTCGGTCGGGCTCGCGCTTGCCGCGACCGGTCTCGCTGCCCTGCTGGCGCCGGGCGGCGCGCTCGCGGCGACGCGCAGCTATATCGTCACCGATTATGACAGTCTGCGGCTGGAAGCGCCGATCGACATAGCGGTGGAGACCGGCCGGGGCGTCTCCGCGCGTGGCGAGGGCGACCGCGACCTGCTCGACCGCATCGAACTCAGCGTCTCCGCGCGCGTGCTGACCATTCGCCTCAAGGCGACGCCGTTCGCAAGCCGCAGGGGCGCCGATGCCGGCATGGCGCGCCTCACCCTCACCGTGCCCGCGCTGCGGCGGATCAGCGTGTCGGGCGCCGGCACGCTGCGGGCGACCGGCATGGATCGCGCGGGAGGCGAGATCATATCGGCCGGCAGCGGCGCGGTGAGCGTCACGGGTCTTGCCAGCGACCGGCTGACCGTCGCCCAATATGGATCGGGCTCGGTGACGCTGGCCGGCCGCGCGCAGAGCGTGGTGCTGCACGTCACCGGCAGCGGCACGCTCGACGCGCAGGCGCTGGAGGCGGCCGATCTCGACCTGACGCTGGAAGGCAGCGCGAGCGCGGAGGCCCGGGCCAGCCGCGCCGCCAGGCTGGTCGCCATCGGTGCCGGCAATGCGACGGTGACCGGGCGCGGCGCCTGCACCGTGCGCCATGTCGGGAGCGGCCTGGTGCGCTGCGGCGGCCAGACCTACTGAGCGCCCGCGCCCGCTGCCGCGGGGGCGATCGAGACGATATGCCAGCGCCGCTGCTGCGCCGTCGATCCGGGCACGTCGTTCACCCGCCGCAGGGTTGCGATGCGCGCGAGGCGAAACCCGTCCCGTCCCTCGAGCGTGACGGGGATCTCGATATAGATGGAGCCGGCCGCGCCTTCCGGCATGCCGGGCGGGCCGACGATCGCGCGGATGGGCCCGTGATCGCCGATCTGCCGGGCATAGGCGGCCGATCCATCCGGCCCGCTGTCCGACCATGAAGCCGCCGCCTCGTCGTCCTGCCCCTGCGCGAGCAGCGCATGATAGCGCTGCACGACGGCCACGGCGGCCAGGGGGCTGGCGGGATCGGCCAGTTCGGTCGCTGGCGGAGGGAGGAGGGGCGGACTTTCCGGTATCGCGTTGTCAGCGGCGACATTGGCGGTCGACCCGGGCGTGGCCTGGTTCCCGGCCGGGCGCGGGGCATCGGGCTGGCAGGCGCACAACAGGACGAGAGCGCAAAGCGCGGGCAGGGAGCGGCGTGCTGGATGTTGCATGCTCCCAACAGCTTGCGAGCGGGCGAAAGGTTCCCGGTGAAGCGCTTGCTCCCGTCGGTGCTTCGCCGGGCATTGGTCCGTCCGGGAGAGCGTCGGTCCGTCAGATCCGAGCACTTGCCCCTGCGCAGGCGCGAGCCCAGGGCGGGCCTTGGATGCGCCGTGCCTCGATTTTCGAGCAGGGATCACGCCGGCCGAGCCGATATCAATGACAGGGCACCCGCCCGCTCACACCCGCTCCGCCTGCACCACCGGATCGATCGCGCGCAGCGCCGAGATGATCCGTGCGACATGGCTGGCATCCTCCACTTCCAGGTCGATGAGGTCGGTGTGGAAGGGCCCTTCGCGATTGACCAGTTGCAGGTTGAGGATGTTCGCCTTGTTGATGCCGAACACATTGGCCACCGCGGCCAGCGCGCCGGGCTGGTTCTTCACGATCACGGCGAGGCGCGTGGTGCCGCCCTTGGCCTTGCTGTCCCAGCTCAGGTCCACCCAGTCGGCGTCCGTGCCGGTCTCCAGCACGAGGCAGTCGATGGTGTGCACTTCGATCGGCTCGCCCGGCCGGCGCAGGCCCACGATGCGGTCGCCCGGCACCGGATGGCAGCAATCCGAGAGCGTGAAGGCGATACCCGGCGTCAAGCCGGTGATCGGCACGGCCTGGGCCTGCTGCTTGCCCTTGCGCCCGGCCGAGGTCTCCTCGACGCTGCCCGGCACCAGCGCGTTGAGCACGTCGTCGTCGGCCACGCTGTTGGTGGCGATGGCGATCATCAGCGCCGCCTTGTCCTCCAGCTTGAGGCGCTTGATCGCCGCCTTCTCCGCCTTCTCGCCGATCTCGACCGGCAGGCGCGAGACGATCTCCTCATAGAGCTTCTCGCCGAGCGCAATGCTCTCGGCGCGCTGTTTCTGCCGGATGAAGCGGCGGATTGCGGCGCGGGCCTTGCCGGTGACGGCGAAGGAGAGCCAGCCGGGCTGCGGCTCCTGCGCGTCCGACTTGAGGATTTCCACCTGATCGCCATTTTCGAGCTGCGTGCGCAGCGGCATCACGCGCCCGTTGATCTTGGCGCCCACCGTCTGGTTGCCGAGCTTGGTGTGCACGGCATAGGCGAAGTCGACCGGCGTCGATCCCTTGGGGAGCTGCTGCAGCTCGCCCTTGGGGGTGAAAGCGAAGATGCGATCCTGATACATCGCCATGCGGGTATGTTCGAGCAGCTCGTCGGCGTCCGCGCTCTGCTCCAGTATCTCGACGAGGTCGCGCAGCCAGGGCGCCTGATCGTCCGGCCTGTCATGATCCTGCTTGTAGGCCCAGTGCGCTGCAAGGCCGAACTCGCCATCGCGATGCATCCGCTCGGAGCGGATCTGGATCTCGATGCGGGCATTCTCCTCGTGGATGACCGTGGTGTGCAGCGACTGGTAGCCGTTGCGCTTGGGCGTGGAGACGTAGTCCTTGAAGCGGCCGGGCACCATCTTGTAGCGCTGGTGGATGAGGCCAAGCGCGCGATAGCAGTCGTCCGTGCTGTCGGTGATGACGCGGAAGGCCATGATGTCGCTGAGCTGCTCGAAGCTGATGTGCCGCTCCTGCATCTTGCGCCAGATCGAATAGGGATGTTTCTCGCGGCCCTGCACGATGACATGCATGCCGGCCGTGGTGAGCATCTCCTGCAATTGCCGGGCGATGCGCTCCACCTTGTCCGTGCCGCCGGTCTCCTTGAGCTGGGCGAGGCGCCGCTGGATGCTCTCATAGGCCTCCGGCTCGAGCTGCTCGAAGGCGAGCAGCTGCATCTCGCGCATGAACTCATACATGCCGATGCGCTCGGCGAGCGGCGCATAGATGTCCATCGTCTCGCGGGCGATGCGGCGGCGCTTCTCTTCCTTCTTGATATAATGCAGCGTGCGCATGTTGTGCAGCCGGTCGGCCAGCTTGACGAGCAGCACGCGGATATCGTCGGACATGGCGAGCAGGAACTTGCGCAGATTCTCCGCCGCGCGCTGATTCTCGCTCTGCGCCTCGATCTTGCTGAGCTTGGTGACGCCGTCCACCAGCCGCGCGACATCGGCGCCGAACAGCCGCTCGATCTCGGCCGTGGTGGTGAGCGTATCCTCGATCGTATCGTGCAGCAGCGCCGTCACGATCGTGCGGTCATCCAGGAAAAGATCGGTCAATATGCCCGCCACCTCGATGGGGTGGCTGAAATAGGGATCGCCGCTCGCCCGCTTCTGCGTGCCGTGCTTCGCGACGGAAAACACATAGGCGCGGTTGATAAGCGCCTCATCGGCATCCGGATCGTAGCTCTTGACCCGCTCCACAAGTTCATATTGACGCAGCATATGAGCGCAAGATGGAGTCCACGCCCCGCGGTGCGCAACCAAAAACTCCGGGGAGCCGCGAAAAAGCCGTGATCGACCCCCATTTCCTCGATGCAGCGACGTCTGCCCGGCCTTGCATGCGCAACTGGCCGTTTGGCGTCGCGCGCAATATGCGCTAGCGTCCCTCGGCTATGGGTCCCCGCAAGTGCCCCGACGCCTTCGAGGGCTGTGCCCTGCCCGCCGCGCTGGAAGCGATGGGGGAGCGTTGGTCTTTTCTCATCCTGCGCGCGGCTTTTGACGGGATCGTCTATTTCGAGGATTTCCAGTCGACGCTCGGCATCGCGCGCAACATCCTCTCCAACCGGCTCGGCCGGCTGGTCGCCAACGGCATCCTCTCGCGCGAGCCGGTGGCGACGGACAAGCGCCGCATCGCCTATCGGCTGACCGACAAGGGCACGGACCTCGTGCCGGTCATGATCGCGCTGCGCCAGTGGGGTGAGCGCTGGAGCGGTCATCCGGCCGGCGGCGCCGTGCTCTCCGATGCGCGCGATCATCGCCCGATCCGCCCCATCACCATCCAGGCCTGGGACGGGCGACCGCTGGGCCATGACGATATGTGCTGGATCGAGCGCGACTGCGCGGACGCGGCGGCCAAGGCGCGGCCATGCGGCGGCGCGGCCGCCGGCCCGGCGCGATGCGAGGCCAAGGATTGACCGCCCCCATGTCCGTCATCGCCATTCGACCGCAACCGTTCTTCGAAGACAAGAATCGGGCCTTCTGGATCCTGCAGGCGCTGGGCTGGACGGGCGCTTTCCTGCTGCGCGGCCTCTCGGGCATCGCCAACGGCCAGCCGCTTTCTTTCCTGGTGCCGGTGCTGATGTCGACGGTGGCGGGCTATTCCATCACCCTGCTGGTCGCGGTGGGCTATCGCTTCCTGCTCGGCCGGCGGCCGATCGTCACCTGGACGGCCTCGATCCTGATCGCGATCCTGGCGGCTGGCACATCCGCCTTCATCGATGCCTGGGTGTTCACCACGCTCAATCCGGGCAGCGAGGGGGCGAGCCTCAAACTGTTCCTGGGCGCCTTCTACCTCAATTTCACGCTGCTCGGCGCCTGGTCCGCGCTCTATTATGCGATCAACTTCTATCTGACGGTGGAGGAGCAGGCCGACCAGCTCCAGAAGCTGGAGAACCAGGCCAGCGCCGCGCAACTCGCCATGCTGCGCTACCAGCTCAATCCGCATTTCCTGTTCAACACGCTCAACAGCATCTCGACGCTGGTGCTGCTCAAGCAGACCGAGCGGGCCAATGCGATGCTCTCACGCCTGTCGGCCTTTTTGCGCTATACGCTTATCAACGAACCGACCGCACAAGTGACGCTGGAGCAGGAGATCGAGACGCTGAAACTCTATCTCGAAATCGAGAAAATGCGTTTCGAGGACAGGCTCCGGCCGATCTTCGACATCCATCCCGCCGTGGCTTCCGCGCGACTTCCTTCACTGCTGCTGCAACCTTTGGTCGAGAACGCCATTAAATATGCCGTAACTCCTCAAGAGGAAGGCGCGGATATCGTGGTGACGGCACAGCCTGTCGGTGAAAATGTTCGGATCGTCGTGTCGGACACCGGCCCTGGCTTGCACGGCCACGTCCCGCGCATGACCAAGGGAACGGGCGTCGGACTGGCCAATATCAGGGACAGGCTGGTTCAGGCGTTCGGCGAGCGGCAGAGCATGGAAACTCGGTCACCGCCCGAGGGGGGCTATAGCGTCATCATCGAGATGCCGTTCACTATTGCCGAACCATCAAGGGTAGCTGCATGACCATACGCACCATTCTCGTCGACGATGAAAGCCTCGCCATCCAGGGCCTCAAGCTCCGGCTCGAGGCGCATCCCGACGTGGAGATCATCGAAACCTGCACCAATGGCCGCGAGGCGATCCGCGCGATCAAGACGCACAAGCCCGATCTCGTCTTTCTCGACATCCAGATGCCCGGCTTCGACGGTTTTTCCGTCGTGCAGGGCGTGATGGAGGTCGAGCCGCCGCTGTTCATCTTCGTCACCGCCTATTCGGACCACGCCCTGCGCGCGTTCGAGGCGCGCGCGATCGACTATCTGGTGAAGCCGGTGGACGAGCAGCGCCTCGCCGACGCGCTGGAGCGCGCGCGCGAGCGCCTCTCCGAGAAGCGCCAGGTCGCCGAGGCGGAGCGGCTGCGCGAAGTGCTGGCCGAAGTCGCGCCGGAAGCAGTGTCGGACATTGCCGCAGAGGCGGAGACGCCGGCCTCCAACCGCTACGAGAAGCTCATCAACATCAAGGATCGCGGCCAGATCTTCCGCATCGACGTGGACACGATCGAGCGGATCGACGCGGCCGGCGATTATATGTGCATCTATACGGCGGACACCTCGCTCATCCTGCGCGAGACGATGAAGGATCTGGAAAAGCGGCTCGATCCGCGCAACTTCCAGCGCATCCACCGCTCGACCATCGTCAATCTTTCGCAAGTCCGGCAGGTGAAGCCGCATACCAATGGCGAATGCTTCCTGGTGCTGGAGTCAGGCAGCCAGGTGAAGGTCAGCCGCTCCTATCGCGACGTGGTGGCGCGCTTCGTCCATTAGGGCGATCGACATTCGGCGGCCCGGAGCGGGCGGCACCTGTCGACATCCATCGCGCCGTCAGGCTGAGGTCTCGAAGGCGAAATGGATGCTGAATCAAGTTCAGCATGACGGGCGGGAGCACTGGTCGGTTTCGATGGGAGAGGCCTCCAAGGGATGGCCTCACCTCTCCCGCGACACCTGATGGAGGACGGGGCGAGGCACGTGCCCATCCGGAGGAAACCGCCTGGCTCGCCCCGATCCCGGACAAAAAGAAAGGCCGGCGCCAAGGGAGCGCCGGCCCGAAGTCGGGAAATCTGTCGTTCTGGTCTTAGCGCGGGCAGCGTGAAATCTGAATCACGCTGCCCGCTCTATCCATTTGTTGTCGCATCGCTTTTTTGCCAAAAACCGGTTCCCACTTTTTGGCGCGATGCTCTAGCGGCAGCGGCCGTCGCTCTTGTCGATGGCGCGACCCGCGACCGCGCCGACCGCGCCGCCGACGATGGTGCCCGCCGTGCGGTCGCCATTGCGGCCCACGACGCTGTTGCCGAGCAGGCCGCCGGCGATGGCGCCGATGATGGTGCCGGTCGTGCCGTCATTCTCGCAACGATAGCCATTATAATAGCGGCGATCGCGATTGTCCCGATAGTTGCTCGAGCGGTAGTCGCGATAATCCCGGTTCTGGTAGCGGCTGTCCTGGTAGCGATAGTCGCGGCCGTAATTGCCGCGTCCGTCGCGATAATGGTCGCGCGCCGCAGCCGGCGCGGCGATGCCGAGGGACGTCACGACCATCGTTGCGGCGGCCGTGAGGCTGATGAACTTGCGTGCGGTCATGATCTTGCTCCTTCGTTCCGGCGGGGAGCCCGATCTGTCGTCCAGTCGAGCCCCGTGCCTTGATTCGGGTTCTAGGCGCGCGGGCTTGAGCCGATGCTGAACATGCCTGTCGGCTGGCGTTCAGAATTGTCGCGAACGGTCGCGGCACGGGATTAGCCGGTGGCGCCCGCCCGATAGCTTCGCTATGGCCCCCGCCATGCAGCGTATCGCGCTTATCCTGATGCTGTTCATCCTGCTGATGAATGGCCGGCACAGCGTCGACAAGCTGCCCGCTTCCTTTGACAGCCTGACCGTGCAGGCCCGCGCGATCCCGATGGAGGATACCGGCCCGGCCGCATCCTATGGGCCGCTGCGGATGACCGGGGCCTGGCAGCTCACCAGCGCGAACAAGGCCTTTGGCGGGATATCCTCGCTGTTCGTGCGGGATGATGGATCGATCGTCGCGCTCAACGATACGGGCGAGCTGTTCGGCTTCCGGGTCGAGGGGCCCGAACGGCAGGGCTTCGTCAAGCCGCTGCCGCGCCGGCCGCAGCAGATGGACTGGCCGAGCTGGCGCTGGGATTCGGAGAGCATGACGCGCGACCCGGTGAGCGGCAAGGTGTGGGTGGGGTTCGAGCTGTTGCAGCTCATCTGCCGCTACACGCCGGATTTCTCCGCGCGCGACGGCTGCTACAGCCCGCCCGAGACCTGGACATGGCCGCTGACCGGCAGTCTCGAATCGCTCGTGCGCTTTTCGGATGGGCGCTTCCTCGCGATTTCCGAGATGGCGCCGGGTCCGCATGGCGGCCATGACGTGCTGCTCTGGCCCGGCGATCCCTCCGTGCGCCCGGCGCCCAAGCCGCTCCGCTTGGGCTATGTGCCGCCGACCGGCTTCCGGCCGACCGACGCGCTCTGGCTCGGCGGGAACAAGCTGCTCGTGCTCAATCGCCGGCTGACGCTCGCGGAAGGCTTCACGGCGCTGCTGACGCTGGTGGAGATGCCCAGGCTGGAGGAAGGCGCCATGCTGCGCGGCACGGTGGTGGCGACCTTCGCCCCGCCGGCGCTTGCCGATAATTTCGAGGCGCTGGCAATGTCACGCGATGCGCAGGGCCGGGCCCAGCTCTGGGTCGCGTCGGACGACAACCATCTGTTCCTGCAACGCTCGCTGCTGCTGCGTTTCGCGCTGCCCGAGGGCTGGGCGAGCGATCGTCCGGCGCCCTGAACTCGGGCGGGTCTGCGCCGGGCACGAGAAAAGGCGGCCCGGATGGACCCCCCGCTCGCAATTCTCAAGACTGGATCAGGCGGCCGCGGCGGCCGTCGACGTCTTCTTCACGATCTCGCGCTTCAGGCGACGCACGCGCAGCGAAAGCTTGGCGTCGGCCGTCTTGAGCAGCCAGTTGTCCAGGCCGCCATTATGCTCGACCGAACGCAGGCCGTGCGTCGAGACGCGTAGCTTGACGCCCTTGCCGAGCGTATCGGAGATGAGCGTCACATTCTGCAGGTTGGGCAGAAAGACTCGCTTGGTCTTGTTGTTGGCGTGAGACACATTGTGGCCCACTTGACGACCCCGACCGGTCAGCTCGCAGATGCGCGACATGGATTTCGTTCCTGAAAACTGGGTTATTCCGAAAGGCGCGCCGATATAGGGTCGATCCCGAATCGTCAAGCGCGCATTCCCGCCGGGCGTGGCATATAGGCCCGGATCTGCATGTGCGCGCCTGGCGAAAGTCCGCCGGAAGCAGCCTTTCGCTCGCCATGTGCCGCCCCTGTAGCCGATCGGCGCGCAGGCTTCAATCCGATCGGAACACAGTCTAGGACCATGGCCATGACAGCGCCTTTCCCCCTGCCCGCGCCGATGCGCCTTGCGCTCGATTGCGCGCGTGCCGCGGCGCAGGCGGGGGAAGTGCCGATCGGCGCGGTCGTGACCCGCGCGGGCGCGGTGATCGCCACGGGCGAGAATCGCAACCGCCGCGACCACGACCCTACCGCCCATGCCGAGATGGTGGCGATTCGCGCGGCGGCGCGGGCGCTGGGCACGGATCGGCTGACCGATTGCGACCTGTGGGTGACGCTGGAGCCCTGCGCCATGTGCGCGGGGGCGATCGCCCATGCCCGCATCGCGCGGCTCTATTATGGCGCGGCCGATCCCAAGGGCGGTGGCGTCGATCATGGCGCGCGGGTCTTCGCCCGGCCGCAATGCCATCATCGCCCGGCGCTGTTCCCCGGCATCGGCGAGGAGAGCGCGGCGGCGCTACTGCGCGACTTCTTCGCCGCGCGGCGCTGAACCGGCCGGCAGCGGCGCGATCCGGTAGAGCGTGTAGGGCAGCTCGCCCGTGAAATCGAGATGGACCGGGGTCAGGAAGGGGAAATGCTCGCCCCGCGCCAGCCGCGCATAGAAGCCGTTGGGGCTGCGCCGCTGGTAGATCGTCCCTTCCGGGAAGTTGGGGCAGTAGAGCAGATAGCGCGCGCCATGCGCGGCGGCGATCTCCCGGAAGCGCTCCGGCGGCCCGTCAAAGGCGTGGTGGATGTCCAGGATCGCCTTGCCGTTGCGGTGATAGGGCCCGGCAATGGCGCTGTGGTGCGTGATGGCGATGAGGCGCGGCCCCAGGTCCACGAGCGTGAAGATGGTGGCCGGCGGCAGATCGTCGAGCGGGCGCAGCGCCGGCAGGGTGCGGCAGAGCGCTTCGGAGCGCTTCGTGGTCGGGGCCTTCGCGCCGTTGGCTGTCATGATGCTGGCCGTCGCGGTGTTGGCGGCGGCGTTCGCCGGGGCCGGGGCCGGTCGGATCGCCGCTGCGTTGCCGGACGCCGGGCTCGGGCTCGCGGCCGGAGTGGGCGCGGCGGGCTTCGACCAGTTGGCCAGCGCCTTGGCTGCGAACGGATAGACGCCGTAGATGTTCGCCACGCCACCCAGCGCGAGGATGCCGAGCAGCGATGCGGCGCGCTTGCCCCAGCCGCCCTCGATCAGCCGGTCGAGCAGGCCGCGGGCCGCCCAGGCGACGGGCGGGATCGCCAGCAGCTGCGCGGCCGGGCCGGCGCGGATCTGCCAGAAGGTGAGGCCGATGGCGAAGGCGATCATCAGCAGCACCGTGCCCCATGCCCAGAGCCGCTCGGCATCGCGCCGGGCCGACCAGCAGCCGATGATGGCGCACAGGAGCCCGGTGGCGGGCAGCGCGATCATCGGCACCCAGGCGCTGCGCGCCTGCTGCGTGATCGGCTTGGCCTCGCGGATATAGACCAGCCAGCTGCGCTGCAGCTCGTCGGAGAGCTGGTAGGCGCCGGTGAGGCATTGCGGCCAGCTCAGCCAGGCGAAGGCGGCGATGGCGATGCCGCCAATGCCTGCCACCACCAGCCGCTGCGACCAGTGGCGCAGGGGCAGCAGCGAGATGGCGTAGAGAATGCCGCCGGAGAGCACGAGGATGCTGGTCCAGACCGGCGAGAGCGCATCGCAGACCGGCGCGCGGTTGGCGTTGCTGGCGAAGAGGGCGAAGCCGAGCGCGGTGGTGCCCGCGAGGCTCAGCGCATAGGGGCGCAGGCGCCGCGCCGCGCCGTCCTTGAAGATCCAGCGCAGCGCGATGAGTCCGCCGGCCCCGGCGAGATAGACCAGCATCTCCATGCCGATGACGACCGAGGCCGCGCTGGAGACGCCCGCCACGACACCGCCGCGCACCCATTTGCGATCGACCAGCCCGGCCAGCGTCAGCGCGGTGAGCGCAAGCTGCCAGCCATGATGGTCCACGCGCATCGGCATATACATGGACAGGCCCATATTGGCGCCCAGCGGCAGCAGCATGGCGATGAACCAGCCATGGCCGCGCGCGGAGAGCTGCCGGGCGATGAAGCCGAGCGCGAACATGAGCATCAGCAGCGGGAGCAGCGGCGCCACGCCCGCGGCCAGCGCATCCGCCCGCGCCTGGCTGGTGAACAGGCGGAAGAACAGCATCAGCCCGGCGAGGGGCAGGTCGACCAGCCGGCTCCAGTGGATGTCCGCCCCGCGCGGCGGGTCCAGCCGGTGCTGGCGCAGATCCCACCAGCTCTGGCCGTTCAGCCAGTCGCGCACCTGCAGAAAGCGCATATTGTCATCGGTGTCGCCGAGCGAGAGATAGCGGATGGAGCTGCCATAGCGGTCGATATAGGCCGCGCAGATGATGAGCCAGGCAATGACCAGCACCCAGCGCCATTCGCGATGCGCGAAATGGCCGAGCGCGGCGAGCATGGCGCGCAGGCGGGCGAGGCGGTTTCGCGTGGCGGCGGAGATGACGGCCATGGGGTAAAGTCTCAGACCCTGCGGGCCGTTGTCTTGTGAGCCATCAATTGTGATCCGGACCCGTTCTGGCTAGGGGCTTAGCGCAGTGGCTCAAAAGCGCAACGGGGCAATTTGGTGACAGGTGGCGGCGAAGGGGGGGGCAGGGGCGAGGTCGGCGGCCAGCTGCTGCGCTATGTGCTGACCGGCGGCTTCGTGACCGCGCTGCAGGCGGCGGTCTACTGGACGCTGGCCAGCCAGGCCGGCCTCCATCCCCAGCTCGCCAATGTCGCGGGTTATCTGGTTGCGGTTGCGAGCGGCTTCGTGCTGCACGGCCGCTTCACATTTCGCGGCCATGGCGGGCGCGATCGCCCGGTCGCCCGGATGGCGCGCTTCGGGGCGGTCTCGCTGCTCAGCCTGGGCCTCAATGCGCTGTGGGTGTGGCTGTGCGTGGACCGGTTCGGCGGGCCGCTATGGACGCCCATTCCCCTGATGGCGCTGGTCACGCCGGGCTTCGTCTTCGTGCTGAACCGGCACTGGGTGTTCCGCTGACGCCGGCGTTGCAGTGGCCGTCGGACAAATGAAAAGGGCCACCGGAAACCGGCAGCCCCTAACCAAGATATCAATAGCGCGAGGCTATGATTACATCGCGTTCTGGACGTGATTGGTCACATTGCTCGCCGAATTCGCGAGATCGTCCGCAGCGTTGCCGGCAGCGTTCATCGTATCTTCGCCGAAGTTGGCGAGATCGTCGCCCACATTGTAGGCGTCATTCGTGGCATTGATGGTTTCCTGCTTGGAGCAGGCTGCCAGGCCGAGCGAAGTGGCCAGAACGAGCGAAAGAGCAATGGTCTTGGTCATGGGCAAACCCCTTGTGTCATCATAGCGAGCAGACAATATGGATGGGGTTTCCCCATCGGCCTGCGGGCGCGAGTCGTATCGATTTGTATGCTGCAACGCAATCCCCTGCTGTTAACCTGCTCTTAACGGAGGGGCCGCGCGAACAGGCTGGTCGACCGGCCGGGCCGCGGATATGGTCGCCCGATGGCTGGACAACTTGATCTTTTCCGCGCGCTTGCCGACCCCACCAGATTGCGGATCGTCCATCTGCTGCGCGAGATGGAGTTGGCCGTCGGCGAGATCGCTCTCGTGGTCGGCCAGAGCCAGCCGCGCGTCTCGCGCCATGTCCGCATCCTTGCCGAAGCGGGCCTGGCGGACCGGCGCAAGGAGGGGAGCTGGGTATTCCTCTCGCTGGGCGGCAATGCCGGCGCGGCGGCGCTCGCCGCCTGCCTGGATGCGATCGCGCCGACCGATGCCGAGCGGCTGTGGATCGAGGCCGACCAGGCGCGCCTTGCCGCGGTGCGGGCGGAGCGTGCCCGCGCGGCGGAGGATTATTTCGCCGTCCATGCCGGGGAATGGGACGCGCTGCGCTCGCTCTACGTGCCCGAGGCGCAGGTCGAGCGGGCCATGGCGGCGCTGCTCGGCACGGACGCGCTGGGCCAGCTGCTCGACATCGGCACCGGCACAGGGCGGATCGCGACGCTGTTCGCCCCGCAGGCAAGCAGTGTCGTCGCCATCGATCGCAGCGCCGAGATGCTGCGCCTTGCGCGCGGCAAGCTGCCCCATGAGATTGTCGACAAGGTGCGCTTCCTGGCGGGGGATTTCTATGCCTTGCCAGTGGTGACGGGCAGCGCGGATACCGCGATCCTCCATCAGGTGCTCCATTATGCGCAGACGCCGGGGCGGGCGATCGCCGAGACCGCGCGGGCGCTGCGGGACGGGGGGCGCATGCTCATCATCGATTTCGCGCCGCATGATCGCGAGGAGCTGCGCACGCGCGACGCGCACACGCGCCTGGGTTTCTCGGACCAGCAGATGGCGGCCTGGTTCGCGGCGGCGGGGATCGCGATGGAACGCATCGAGACGCTCGCGGGCGGGGAGTTGACCGTCAAGCTGTGGCTGGGGGGCCGGCGGGGCTCGCCAGCCGCGCAGAAGAGGGACGTGCAGGCCGCCTGAACGGCAGGCCGGCCCCGCAATCGAGTGACGCCGGCATGCGCATGCCCGGTGGGGGTAGGCAGGCATACCGGCGTCACCCGATGCGATCGGGCATCACGAACGGACGGATTGGGGGCGCGTCACGCTCGGAGGTCCCGGTCGCGCGGCCTCACTGCGCAAAGCGCGCCATCGGCGCAAGGGGCGCGTCGGCGGCTCGGCTCATATTGGGACCGTTCAGCCGAACCGGATGGGGCGAGGCAGCCCGCTGTCGCGGCGCCGTTCGCCGGATCGAGGCGATGTCGCGCAAATCGCTCCCGCATGGTGGGAAATATCGCTGAAATCATCGCCTTGTCTCGGGGCGGTGGCCATTTGGGTCAACCGGCATGGGCTCCGGCCGTGCGGACGCGGGCAGGTCCGGGAGCGAGGCATGGTCCGTGCCGCGAGGGTCTTGCCCGCCGCGCGTCCAGACGGAGGGCTTGCATATCATTTGAATTCAAATTAATAGGATAGGCAGTTAGAATCGATCGGCGAGAGGTCCGTCATGGAAGTGAACAAGCTCCACCCCATCTTTGCCGCGGAGCTGACCGGCCCCGATCTGTCCCAGGCCCCCGACCGGGCGCTCGTCGATCTCGTCGAGGCGCTGATGAAGGAGCATATCGTGCTCTGCATCCGCGGCCAGGGCCATATCAGCGATGCCGATCATCTGCGCTTCGCCCGCGCGTTCGGGCCGCTGGAGCTGCCGCCGGGCTATGATGAGCGCAAGACCCGGCCGGGCCGCATCGCTGCGGAGCTCTATGATGCCTCGAACCTCGACGCGCAGGGCGAGATCGTCGAGCGCGAATCGCTGCGCGCCAAATTCTCCAAGGGCAATGAGCTGTTCCATGCCGACAGCTCGTTCAACGACATGCCCAGCAAATGGTCGATGCTGCGCGGCGTGATCGTGCCGCCCGAGCGCGGCGACACCCAGTTCGTCGACCTGCGCCATGTCTATGACGAGCTGCCCGAGGCGATGAAGGCGCGGATCGCCGATCTCGTCGCCGAGCACAGCTTCGCCGCCAGCCGCCTCAAGGGCGGGGTCGACAAGGCGGAGGCCGAGCGGATCAAGGCCCTGATGCCCGGCGCGCGGCAGGCCATGGTGCAGATCAGCCCGTCCGGCCGCAAGGTGCTGTTCGTGGGGAGCCATGCTTTTGCCGTGGTCGGCATGGATGACGTGGCGGGGCAGGCGCTGATCGACGAGCTGCTGAGCTTCGCCAGCCAGGACAAATATATCTACGCCCATAAGTGGCGGCAGGGCGATTTCCTCATCTGGGACAATCGCTGCGCGCTGCACCGGGGCACCGAATATGACTATGAGCGCTACAAGCGCGACCTGCGCCGCGCCAATGTCAATGAATCCGGCGAGGAGCGGTCGGCCGCGCCGACGCTGCTGCGCTCCGAAACCGAGCCGGACAAGCAGACGGCCTGAGGCCGGGAAACGCCCCGTCCGGTCATTCCCGCCGTGAAGCCGGGCTTGCATTGGGCGGCCATTCGGGGCAAGATAGTTAGATCGCTAACGACATTGGCCGGCCCGCGAATCGCGCCGGCAGACAAGGTCGGGCCGCTATACCGAGAGGAGCAAGCACGTGGACTATCCTTTGATCAGCTGCGACGATCATCTTGATCTCAACATGCTGCCGGCCGACCTCTGGACGAGCCGGCTGCCCGCGCATCTCAAGGATCGTGGCCCGAAGGTCGAAATGATCGACGGTCGCGCCATGTGGACCTGCGATGGCAAGAATCTGGGCGGCTGGTCCGGTGCGCCGAGCGGCTTCAAGGGCCCCAAGCCGGTCTTCACGGCCTTCGATCGCGGCGGCATCGTCGACCAGACCGAGCGTCGCCCGGCCGTCGCCGAGCTGCGCCTGGCCGACATGGACCGCGACGGCGTCTATGCGCATGTGATCTTCGGCCCCGTGACCTCGCTCGATTTCGACGATGTCGAGCTGCGTGACGCCTGCTACCGGGCCTATAATGAATGGCTCAAGGAGTTCTGCGCGGCCGCGCCGGACCGGCTGATCGGCGTGCCGCTGCTGCCGCCCGAGCCGGAAGCGGCGGTCGAGATGCTCAAGCACATCGTCTCGCTCGGCGGGTTCAAGCAGGCCAATCTGCAGATCGCCATGGCCCAGCCCCGCCTCGAGGATGCGCGCTGGGAGCCGCTGTGGGACCTGCTCGAAAAGAGCAACATCATCCTGTCCTTCCATGTGACGGTGTTCGCCAGCGTCACCAATGCGTTCGACAAATATAAGGGCAGCCCCGGCGCGACCTTCCTGCATGTGAAGATGTTCATCGAGCAGTTCCTCGATCCGTTCGTGGACCTGTTTGCCTGGGGCATCCTGGAGCGCCATCCCGGCCTCAAGATCGTGATCGCCGAGAGCGGCATCGGCTGGGTGCCGTGGGTGGTCGAGGAGCTGGACTACCGGCATTGGCGCCTGTGGGAAGCCGAGGAATTCTGGGCGGATCGCGGCGGCATCCCGCACAAGATTAAGCCGTCCGAACTGTTCAAGCGGCAGGTCTACGGCACGTTCCAGCAGAGCCCGACGGCGGTCGCGCTCAAGGACTTCTACGGCGAGGACAAGCTGCTCTGGGCGACGGACTATCCGCACCCGGACAGCATCTGGCCCAACAGCCGCAAGACCCTTGCGGAGTTCACCCAGGGCGCCGACCCGGCCTTCGTCCGCAAGATCGCCTTCGAGAATGCGGCCAAGCTCTACGGGCTCGACTTGCCCGCGCAAGTGGACGCGATCGCCGCCGAATAGGCCGGCGCTTCCTGCTGGACATGAAGGGGAGGGAGCATGTGGATGCTCCCTCCCTTTTTCATGCGGGCCCAGCCCCTGCAACGGATGGGCTGACCCGGCGGCTCAGCGCTGCGTCACGCGCGCGATGAAGCGCGCCACTTCCGTTTCGATCTCGCCATTCTCCGGCGCGTCGCCAAAGCCGAAGCCGCCATGGGGCATGGCTTCCCACACATGCAGCTCGGCGTCGATGCCCGCCGCGCGCAGCTTGCGGTGCATGCGCACGGTGTTGGAGAGGAAGAGATCGCGCGTGCCGGTCTGGAGCAGGGTCGGCGGGAAGCCGCGATTGAAGTCCGCGAACAGCGGCGAGAGATAGGGATCGTTCAGCTTGTGGCGGCCGGCATAGAGGGCGTTGCAATCCGGCAGGCCGCGCTTGAGCACGACGTCCAGGTCCGCATTGGTGCGGAAGCTGTCGCCGGACTCGGTGAGGTCGACCTCGGGCGTGAGCAGGATCGTGCCGGCCGGCATGGGCAGGCGGCGATCGCGGATCATCAGCGTGGTCGCGGCGGCCAGGTTGCCGCCCGCCGAACTGCCGCCGATGACGATGCGCGAGGCGTCCATCGCGCCGATCAGCGCGCGATAGACCGTCACGCAATCCTCCGGCGCGGCGGGGAAGGGGTGATCGGGCGGCATGCGATAATCCACGGAGATGACGCGCACGCCCAGCGCGGCGGCATTGCGCGCGCCCAGCGCCCTGGCGAACGCGCCGCCGCCGACGACGAAGGCGCCGCCATGGATGTAGAGATAGACCGGGCTGCCGGCGACGACGCCTGCGTCCGGCACGCAGTCATGGCAGGTCACGCCGGCGATATCCCGCGTCTCGACCGAGGCCGCGGCACTTTCGAGCATGGGCGCGGCCATCTCCGCCCACATCGCGTCGCTGGCGGCGATGGCTTCGCGCCAGGCCGGTGTGTCGGCGGCGGGCGGCCAGTCGGCGCGCGGGTTCGCGGCGCCTTGCGAGAGCGCCTGCCGGGCGGCCGCGCTGATGGTGGAAGGCGGCGGAATGTCGCGCGTGTCGATGCGCACCGGGTTGAAGGGGGCCGTCTCGATATCCGCCATGTCGCTGATCCTGCTCCTGTGCATGCCACCTGTGCGCTGCGTCACATGGTCACGACAACCTTGCCGATCTGCTGGTTGGATTCAAGGAAACGATTGGCCTCGACAATCTCCGCGAAGGGGAAGGTCCGGGCGATGACGGGCTTGAGATGGCCGAGCTTGAGGCCGAGCAGGATGCGCGCCTGCGCGGCGCGGTATCGCTCCGGAGAATTCCAGATTTCCGAGGCGACCCAGCCGCGCATGGAGAGGCCCTTGAAGGCCATGTTCCAGTGCGGATAGGGCGTGGGCTGCTCGGACAGGCCGCCATAGATGAACAGGATGCCGCGCTCGGCCATGGCGCTGGTCAGCGTCTCCACATAGGGGCCCTGCACCGGATCGAACACGATGCGCGCGCCCTTGCCGTCCGAGATGCGCATCACTTCGGCGACCAGATCGGTCTCCTGCGTGGCGATCACATGCGCGGCGCCCAGCGCCTTGAGCTGATCGGCCTTGGCGCTGGTGCGGGTGGCGGCGATGGAGACGGCGCCGGCCCAGTTGGCCAGCTGGATCGCGGCCAGCCCCACGCTGCTCGACGCGGCGGGGATGATGACATGGTCGCCGATGCCGGCCCGGCCGACCTCGATGATCGCATAGGCGGTCATATATTGCATCCACACCGCGGCGGCCTCGGCCGGGGTCAGGCCGGGCGGCGCGGGGAGCAGGCAGCGCGCGGGCACGATCGCCTCGGTCCCCCACACGCCATAGCGGCCGAGCGGATACATGGGCAGCGCGCTCACCCGATCGCCCGGCGCAAAGCCGGTGACGCCATCGCCCAGCGCCTCGACGATGCCGCAGGCCTCGTAGCCGATCAGGGTGGGCAGTGCCGGCTTCGTCGGGTAGCGGCCGGCGCGGAACATCGCCTCGGAGCGGTTGAGGCCGACCGCCTCGACCCTGATGCGCACCTCGCCGGGGCCGGGCGCGCCGACGTCCAGCTCCTCGAAGACCAGCTTTTCGGGGCCTCCCAGTTCATGCAGGCGAACGACCCTGGCCATGTTCCTCTCCTCTTTATGGTCCCTCCTTCGGGGAGGGAGCGGGCGGGGTCAACGGCCTGTTCCGTTGCCGGGCGCCGACCCGCCCCTGAAGCGCGCGTTCCTTAGAGCGCCTCGGTCAGCGGCTGCTGGGTATCGTAGATCGGATTGTACATGAGCGTGCCGAACTGGGCGACCAGATTGGCGCGCGGCTCGTTGGGCGCTTCCACCGGGATCGCGCGGAGCAGCGCGTTGTTGCGGGCCTCGATGCCCCTGGTGAATTCGGGATGCGTCATGATGAACAGGTCGCGCCGGCGGATGCCGCGCAGCACGCGCTGGCCGACCTCCTCGCTGGTCATGAACAGGCTTGGATCGAAGCCGGGCGCGGGGCGCGCATCCTTCTTCGCGCCGACTGCCTCGGGCGGGGGCGGCGGGGTCTCGTTGCGCAGATGCGCGGGCCGCGTCGCCTGGGTGGAGATGCCGAGCTGGGTCTGCACCGGGCCGGGAAAGAAGACGGAGGCGCCCAGCGGCGTGTCCCGCAGCTCGGTCGCGAGGCTCTCGAACATGCCGGCCACGCAATATTTCTCGGCGCAATAGAGGCCCGCGCCGCCCACCGCCGAGAAGCCCCCGGTCGAGGAGGTGACGACGAGCTGGCCCGCCTCGCCATGTTTGAGCATGCGCGGCAGCATCGTGACCAGGCCGTTGACCACGCCGCCGACATTGACGTCCATGGAGAAGTCCCAATCCTTGTAGGTTGCGGTCAGCATGGAGCCGCCGATGCCGACGCCGGCATTGAGCGCGAGCACATGGATGTTGCCGAACTGCGCTTCCGCCTCATCGGCCGCCTTCACCCAGCCGTCGCGATCGGTCACGTCCAGCTTCACGGCATGGACGGCGAGGTTGGTCCGGGAGAAGCCCTCCATCGCCTCATCCAGCGCGTCCTGGCGGACGTCCGCGATGACGACCTTCATGCCGGCCTCGGCGAAGGCCTTGGCCATGCCCCAGCCCATCCCGCTCGCACCGCCGGTGATGAAGGCGGCCTTGCCGTTGACGTCCAACATGAATGGGTTCTCCTCTCTCGATGGAATGTTTGTGCCTGTGGATGGAAACGGGAGCCGGCGGCCGGCGACGGGATCGCTCCGTCACTCTCCGCAATGTTGCGATTGTCCGTCCCCATGACTCGATTGGATCGGCAGTCTGGCTCTTGAAGATGACAATGTCCAGTAAAAGCCGGAATGAAAAGATTGCCCCCGGACCGGGCCGCGAGCCGGCCGGAGTCCGAAAAAAAGCCCTCCCTGCAGGGAGGGCCCGGGAGACGGGTCCGAAGACCCGGAGGATGTCAGAACTTGAACTTCGCGCCGACATAGTAGCGGCGTCCAAGGATGTCGTAGCCCAGATTGCCGACCGCGATGCCGCCGAGGGCGCCACCGGCGAGCGTGCCGGCCGGCGGGGCGGTGTTGACCTCGGTGAGCGGCGGCGCCTTGTCGAACAGATTGTCCACACCGAAGCGCAGGAACGCATTCTCGGTGATCTGGAAGCTGCCGCTCAGGTTGAACAGGTCATAGGCGGGCGCGCCCAGATAGGTCGTGGCCGGATTGGCCGCCGCGGTGGCCGACTTGATGCTCGGCAGATGCTGCCACTGCACGGAAAGGTCGACCGGCCCGACGCCGTAGCTGAGCGTGGTGAACAGCTTCCAGCGATAGAAGCCGCCGTTGAGGCCGTTCTCGCCCACGCCGCCCAATGTGCCGGCATAGTCGAGCTCGGCGATGCCGCCGACCAGCGGCGTCGACTTCATCTCGATGAGATAGTTGAAGGCCGACACCAGGCCGATGCGGCTCGACCCGATGTCGAAGTTCCAGCTGAGCTGGGCGTCGATGCCCGAGGTCTTGAACATGCCATTGTTGAGATAGGTGCCGATCAGGTTGCCGAGCGTGCCCACGCCCACATTGCGGTTGACCGCGAGGCAGTAGGGCGAATTGGGATCGAGCCCGGGATTGAAGGCGACGTCGAAACATTGGCGCTGGATCATGTCCGCCGTCTGTGCGCCGATCGCGTCGGTGACCTTGATGTTATAATAGTCGACGGTCAGCTGCATCCGGCTGAACAGCGGGGACTGGGAGGGCGAGCGGATGACCGCGCCGGCCGTCCAGGTCTCGGCGACTTCCGGCCGCAGGTTCGGGTTGCCCTGCGTGGTCGGGAAGACGAACGCCGCGCCGGCACCCTGATTGGCTGCGTTGGCATAGAAATTCGTCGACGAATTGGGGTCGACGCGATTCATGATGGTCGCGCACAGAGCCTGCACGGCGGCCTGGTTGGTGGTGTTGCCGGTGCCGGCGGAATAAGGCAGCGGATTGTTGAGCGAGCACAGATCGCCACCGGCGGCCACCGCGAAGGTCTGCTGCGGGGCAAGGTAGAGCTCGGCGATGTTCGGCGCGCGCTCGGCGCGGTTGAAGCCGCCGCGGAAGCGCAGCCAGTCGGTCACCTGCCAGTCGGCCAGGGCCTTCCATGTCGTGCTGCTGCCCGTCGTATTATAGTCGGACGCGCGGATGCCGAGTTCCAGGCTCAATTTCCGGATACCCGGAATGTCCGAAAGCAGCGGGACGAGAAGCTCGCCATAGACTTCCTTGGCGATGACCGTGCCGCTGGAGTTGCCGCTCGGATAGAGGCCGACCGCCTGATCGAGGAAAGACGTGCCCTGGGTGGTCAGCGTGTCGTTGGTGAACTCGAAGCGGTTCTTGCGGTAGCTCGCGCCAACGGCGGCCTGCAGCGGGCCGGCCGGCAGCTCGAACAGCGTGCCCTGGGCATTGGCCTCCCAGACGGTCTGCTGCATCACCGAGCGGGTCTTGATGTCCGCCGAGATGGCGTCGATGCAATCCTGGCTCACCTTCAGATTGGCGTCGAACGGATTGAGGCCGCTGGTGCAGGTCGCCGTCGACGCGCCGAAGCCGCCGAACAGCGCATTGCCCTGGGACGAGAAGCCGGCACCCCAGTTGGGCGCGCCCAGGACCGCGCGATAGCGTTCGAGCGAGGCGAAGCCGGTCTGGATCGCCGACGTCTCCGATTCACCCTGCGACCCGTAGAGTTCCCACGTCCAGTCCGTGCCGGGCACCTTGCCTTCCAGGCCGACCAGCATGCTGTAGGTATAGACGTCCGTCGAATTGACGCGGTTGCCGATGAAGTCGAGATAGGTGTTGATCTGATAGGCCGCCGTCGGATCGGGCCGGCTGTTCAGCAATGTGCGCAATTCGTCGGGAATGGAGCGATCGTCATAGGGGACGATGGCGGCCCAGCCATTGACCGACGGCGCCGGCTGCTGGACCGTGCTGGTCGACGTCTTGTTGAAATAGCCCTGGGCGACGAGGCTCACCCAATCGTTGATCTCGTAATTGCCCCGGGCGAAGAAGTTCCAGCGGTTGATCGGGAAGTAGGCATAATCGTCCAGGAAATTGGAGCCGAGCGCGCCGTTGGTCTGGAGCTTGTATTTGAGCCCGGTCAGGTCTTCCTCGAAACGATATGATCCGGCGGGAGAGCCGCCCGCGGTGGTGAAGCCGCTGAACGCCGTGCCGCTGTCATTGAAGAAGATCGTCGAGGTCTGGGGGAAATTCGGATAGAGCGTCGTGTCCCGGCCCGAGAAGATGGTGTTCAGCACCGACTGGTCCGGTGCATTGAAGCCGGGCGTGTAGAAAGGCTGGCTCGAGAAGAATTCCGTGCCGCCGATGCTCGGATCCCGGAACGCATCGTTGAACCAGCGGCGGTTGGTGCGCTGCGAGGCCTTGCGGTCGTTGGTCGAGAAGGCGAGGCTGATATTGCCCCGGCCATCCGCGAAGTTGGTGCCCATGATGCCGTCGATGCTGTATTCGGTGCCGTCGCCGCGCTCGGTGAGGCCGATCTGGCCGTTAAGCTCCAGCCCCTGGAAATTCTTCTTGAGGATGAAGTTGGTGACGCCCGCAACGGCGTCCGCGCCATAGGTCGAGGAAGCGCCGCCCGAAATGATCTCGACACGCTCGATCGCAGCGGCGGGGATCGTGTTGATGTCCACCGTCATATTGGCGTTGCCGGGCGTGGCGCGGCGGCCATCGAGCAGCACGAGGCTGCGATTGGCGCCGATGCCGCGCAGCGAGATGGTGGCGGCGCCGGGCGTGTTGGTCGCGGTGGGCTGGATGTCGCCGCCGAGCGCGGGGGTCTGCGCCGGCGCGAACTGCGGCAGCTTGTTGAGGTTGGTTTCGATCGCGGCCGTGCCGGATTCGTTGATGAGCTCGCTGCCGACGGTCACGATGGGGCTGTTCGCGGAATAATCGCGCCGCACGATGCGCGACCCGGTCACGACGATCGCCTGCGCCTCGCCGCTGTCGGCGCCCTCGCCCTGGTCCTGCGCCAGCGCGGGACCGGCAAGCGTGAAGGCGCCCAGGCCGACGCCGGCCAACAGGGCCGTGCGGATCGCCCGGTCGACCGATCTGCGATTGCTGCTGTGCTGCATGTTCAAGCTACATCCTCCCTTTGCGATTCAGGGACGCCGTCGTTGGCGCCGTGAAACGTCACGAGACCTTGGCGGTCTGTTGGTTCTCAAGCCGCGTCAGCGCGCAGGGGCCGGACGCGGATGGCGTCCGTCGTCGCATGTCAGCGGTGGGGAGGTTGCCCGTTCCTGTCCGTTGCCGCATTTCCGTAAATGCAGACAAAATCAATCAAGACCGGACATGACATTGATAAAGTCCTGTCCTCTCCTCCGATGCCATACGGCCACTTGACGTGACTCAGCTTGATAAAGTCCTTCCTATATCACCAAAATATGCTTGTCTAGCAGTGGTGAAGAGGATTCCATCGCAAAATTGCGATGCAGAAAGCACGGAGATGGGCCATCTGTTTGCGTATCATATTGACTTTGTCTCGATATGATGATGCGCTGAGGGTGGAAATTGAGAATGTCTGAATCATCGTGCGGGGGTCGTGCCAGCCAGGCTGGGCGATCGATCGCGCGGGGCGGCATTGCGCGGGACGGAAGGGAGAGGAACAGATGCAGGAGCTTGAAGGCAAGGTCGCGTTCGTGACCGGGGGCGGGTCGGGCGTCGCGCTCGGCCAAGCCAAGGTGCTGGCCGAAGAAGCGGGCATGAAAGTGGTCATCGCGGATATCCGCCAGGACCATCTCGACGCGGCGATGGCCTATTTCGGCGGGAAGAATGTCGCGGTCCATCCCATCCGGCTCGATCTGACCGACCGCGCCGCCTATGCCGCCGCGATCGACGAGACCGAGCAGCGGTTCGGCCCCGTCGACCTGCTCTGCAACACCGCCGGCGTCAGCCAGTTCGGCCCTATCGAGGATGCCACCTTCGACGATTGGGACTGGCAGATGGACGTCAATGTGAACGGCGTCATCAACGGCGTGATGACCGTGATGCCGCGCATGATAAAGCGCGGCCAGGGCGGCCACATCGTCATCACCGCCTCCATGTCCGCGTTCGTCGCGCTGCCGACCACCGCGATCTACTGCACCAGCAAATATGCCGTGCGTGGCCTTGCCGAATCACTGCGCGCGGAAATGCCGAAATATGGCATCGGCACATCGCTGCTGTGCCCGGGCGGGGTGAACACCAATATCCATCGCTCGGTCGAGGCCCGGCCGGAGAAATATGCCAGCACCGGCTATTATGGCCGCGACGAAACCGTCTTTGCCGGCCTCAAGAAAGTGATCGAGCATGGCTTCGATCCGGTCGATCTGGGCCGGGTGGTGCTGGACGCGGTGCGCGAGGATCGCTTCTGGGTGCTGCCCTATCCCGAATTCGCGGACGGCCAGAAGGCGCGCGACAAGGAAGTGATCGACGCGATGATGTCCTATGCCGACCATCCCGATTATGCGCGGCGGCTGAAGATGCGCGACCAGGCGCGGCAGGCCATGCCCGGCAGCGACTGACGGCACGCCCGCCCGCGCGCCGGCAGCCCGGAAGCGGCCCGGCGCGGGCGGGGCATCGGCCCGTCAGCGCACGCGCTCGACCCGCACCGATGCCTGCTGGCCCACGCGGAGCAGATAGCCGCCCAGCGCGCCGCGCTTGATCCGCACCGTCTCGTTGGGGGCGGGCGGCCGGAAATTGGCGACTCGCTCGGTCATGCGCCATATCGCACCGTCCGAGAGCGAGAATTGCCACATGTTGAGCCCGTTATCGCGCGCGGAGACGACCGCGATCTCGATCTCGCCGGGCTCGGCATCGGCCGGCGACGCGGGGATCGGCCGGGCGATCTGTTCGGCGCCGAAGCTGGACGTTGCCGGCGGAGCGGGGACGCCCGGCGCGGGCGGAGCGGACGAAGGCGCGAGGGCACCGGGTGCGACGCTGTCCTGCCGCGCGGCGGCGGCCACCGAATCATAACATTCCAGACGGGCGGATTTGCTGCTGATGCGCGCGCAGACCTGAAGCTGGTCGGGCAGATTGCCCTGCGCGAGGGCCGGCGCATCGAGCGCAACCAGCGCCGCCGCCATCGCGACCGCCGTCGTCAAACGTCCCTTCGGCATTCCACATTCCTCCCTCATTCTGCCTCTGGCCGTGCCGATTGCTTCGGCGATCATTCAGGGTCTAACGATTTTGCGCTGACTTTCGGACAGGGTCAACCTTGCTCCTTAAGGCGCATGCATCGATTTAGCTAGGTTGACCGTGGCGCCAAATGCTATCACCCATGGCCGGCAAGGGCGCGCAGGGGCGCCGGGGAATGGATTATGAAACACGCAGAAGCCACGGCGACGCGGCGAGCCGATGTCGCTGACCGGGAGGGCATCCTCGCCACCGGCCTGGAGCTGCTGGAGGAACGTGGAGCGGAAGGCTGCACGCTGGCGGCGCTCGAGATGCGGTTGGGCCTGGCCTCCGGCGCACTCGGCGAGGCCCTGCCGGCGGACAGGTTCAACGAAGCGCTCGCCGCGCGGATGATCGGCGAGGCCGCGACACAACCGCATGGCGAGGGCTGGCAGAGCCGGCTGCGGCATCGGGCCGAAACGGCACGGACGGCGATGCTGTCGCGCAGGCACGGCGCCGCCCTGTTCGCGCGGCTGGACACCCTGTTCCCGCTCGACGATCCGCAGTTCGACAGCGTGCCGGCGCTGTGCGGCGCCGGTTTCGCGATGCCGGATGCGCGCATGGCCGAATGGCTGGTCGATCGTTTCGCGCTCGGCTGGGCGCTGGCGGAGCAGGCGCGCGGCGACGGGGAGCTGCCGGCGCCGTCCTTCGCCAGCCAGCTCGACATCCTGCTGGCCGGGATCGCCGCCTGCCGGGAAACCGGCCTGTCGATCCAGCCGGACCAGCGGCAGAGCGGCTTCCAGCACAAGGTCTGGGTGTTCCTGCGCGACGCGCGCGAGAGCGCCAATATCTCCTTCGCGCGCACTGCCCATGTCAACGAGCTGGACCGGCGCATCCTGCTGCTGCTTCTGGCGCAGGGCGACATGACGCTGGCCGCCATCTCCACGGCCAATGGCGTGGACAAGGCGCAGGTGAGCCGCGCGATCAAGCGGATGACCGAGGTCGATCTGCTCACGCGCGGCGGCATCCGCAGTCCGATCAAGCTCAGCCAGAGTGGGCGCCACCTGGCCGAGCGGCTCCAGCGCCAGGCGGAGCTGCGCAATCGCGAACTGACCTTCGGCGTCGCCGACGACCAGCTGGTCGACCTGTTCGGCGTGCTCGATACGCTGCTCGGCCGCGCCATGGCGCTGTTCGAGCAGGAGCGCAAATGGAGCGTCGCCAATCAGCCCCCGGCCGAGACCGTGGATTTCCAGGATCTGGTCGATGAGGGGCTGCCCGGCGAGAATGGCATCGCGGTCGATCGCTCGCGCGTGCTGCCGCCGTTCGTCACGCTGTGCTCCTACATGCTGCGCGGCGGCGCGCTCGCGCACAAGCGGCGCACCAAGCTCTCCAATTTCGAGAGCTGGGTGATGTCCGAAGTGTGCCGCAACCCGCCGATCAGCTGGCCGCAACTGGTGCTGGCCCTCTATCGCGACCAGAGCCAGGCCGGCCGCACGATCAGCCATCTCGTCGACATCGGACTGGTCGAGCGCACCGGCAAGCCCGGCCGCCGCCACGGCTTCTTCGCGCCGACGGAGGAGGGGCTGCGCATCTCCGGCATCATCAACGAAACGGCGATGCAGCGCAGCGAATATCTGTTCCAGGGCATACCGGCGCAGCAGCTCGACAATTTCATGAACGCCTTCGACATTCTCGTGCGCAATGCCGAGGTGCAGGTGGCGCGCGAACGGGCGATCCAGGAGATGGACCGGGACTGAGCGGGGCGAGCGGCTGCGGTGGAAACAGGCGGGAGGCCCGGACGCTGTCCGTTCCGGACGGAGCGATGCCGTGCCATGCGCCTGCCTGCGCGGGGACACAGGCCTCCACTCCATTCGGACATGGTCCGAGGCTGTCATTTCACCCCACGGCCCCGTCATTCGAGCGAAGATGGGCGTGACGAGCGCGGAGCGGGCGGCGCCATCCACGGCATTCCGCACGGGCCGCCTGCAACGGACCGTTCGCTCGTCCGGCATCCCGTTCAGGCCGGCAGCGGAATGAACTCCGTCTCGCCGGGCACGCGCGGGAAGCGATCCGCCCGCCAGTCGGCCTTGGCCTGCTCGATGCGTTCCGCCGAGCTGGAGACGAAGTTCCAGTAGATGTTGCGCGGTTCGCCGAGCGGTTCGCCGCCGACGAGCATGATGCGCGTGGGGCCGAGCGCGCGCAGCACGATCTCGGCATCGGGCTTGAGGATCACCAGTTCGCCCGCGGCGAAACCGCCCTCCTGGCCCTCGACGGCCAGCGCGCCGGTGATGACATAGATGGCGCGCTCGACATGCTCTGTGGTGAGCTTGTAGCGGGCGCCGTCCACCATGACGAGATCGGCATAGAGCATGTCCGAGAAGGTCCGCACGGGCGAGGTCATGCCATCGCAGGAGCCCGCGACGACGCGCATGGTGACGCCCTCGGCATCGGCTTGCGGGATCGCGTCGGCGCCATGGTGGAAGAAGGCCGGGTCCGTCTCCTCATGCGCCTTCGGCAGTGCCACCCAGGTCTGCAGGCCGAACAGCGGGCCGCCGGCGGCGCGGACATCCTGGGCGGTCCGCTCGGAATGGACGATGCCGTGGCCGGCGGTCATCCAGTTGACCGCGCCGGGCCGGATCGACTGGACCGAGCCGAGCGAATCGCGGTGCAATATCTCGCCTTCCAGCAGATAGGTGACGGTGGCGAGCCCGATATGCGGATGCGGCCGCACGTCCAGACCGTCCCCGGCGGACAGGGTGATCGGCCCCATCTGGTCGAAGAAGATGAACGGCCCGACCATGCGGCGATGCGCGGACGGCAAGGCCCGGCGCACCTGGAAGCCATCGCCCAGATCGCGCACGGGCGGCAGGACGATCATGTCCACGGCATCGATGTCGGTGGAGCGAAGTGTCATGCGCGGGTCTCCTTCGGGCTGTCCGCGCCTGTTCTAGGGCCCGTCCGCTCGGGATGGAACCATGTTGTGCGGGAGCGCGGGGAGGAACCGCTGGTTCAGCGGCGCCGCATGGCCGCCCTGCGCTCCTGCCTGCGCGGCAGCACGGGCTCTCGCCGATTCGGGGCAGCATGGTGATCGCGTTTCCGCTGGCCGTGGGAAACGGGACGGCGCGCCGCGCAGGATTCCGAAGTTTCGCACAGCCGTTGCAATGCGCATGGCGTGGCGAATGCCATGCGCGAGGATGCGAGGCAGCCCGGCCGGTCGGCCGGCGGCGGGCTGAAATGCGGGCCGGCCGGGCGCGTCCCGCCGCGCTCAAGCCAGCCGCGTCATCCAGCCATGGCTGTCCGCCTTCGTGCCGAGCTGGATGCCGACCAGCGCCTCGCGAAGCGCGCGCGCGACCTCGCCGCCATCGCCATTGCCGATGATGAAGTCTCCGCGTGCCGAGCGCACCTCGCCGATCGGCGTGATGACGGCGGCGGTGCCGCAGGCGAAGGCCTCCTTGAGGCGGCCGCTCTTCGCGTCCTCCATCCACTGGTCGAAGCTGTAGGGCTCTTCCCTGACGGCATAGCCCGCCTCGCCGGCGATCTGGCGCAGCGAATCGCGCGTGACGCCGGGCAGGATGGAGCCGTTGAGCGGCGGGGTGACGATGGAGCCGTCATTGAACACGAACATCACGTTCATGCCTCCCAGCTCCTCGATCCACTTGCGCTCCACAGCATCGAGGAACAGCACCTGGTCGCAGCCATGCTCGATGCCGACGGCCTGGGGCTGGAGGCTCGCGGCATAGTTGCCGCCGCACTTGGCCGCGCCCGTGCCGCCGGGGACGGCGCGCACATAATCATGGCTCACCCACAGCGTGACGGCCGACTTGCCGCCCTTGAAATAGCCGCCGACCGGCGAGGCGATGACGCAATAGATATATTCGCGGGCCGGGCGCACGCCGAGAAACGCCTCGTTGGCGAACATGAAGGGGCGCAGATAGAGGCTGCCCTTGTCGGCATCGGGCACCCAGTCGATGTCCGCGCCGACCAGTTGCCTGATGCTCTCGAGGAACAGGTCCTCGGGCAGATGCGGCATGGCGAGGCGCGTGGCGCTCTGGTTGAAGCGGGCGGCATTGGCCTCCGGACGGAAGCTCGCGATCGCGCCGTCGGGCCGGCGATAGGCCTTGAGCCCCTCGAAAATCTCCTGCGCATAATGCAGCACAGCGGCGGCGGGATCGAGCGGGATCGCCTCGCGCGGGCCGAGCAGGGCATCGTGCCAGCCCTGGCCCTCGGTATAGCGGATGGTCACCATATGATCGGTGAACAAGGTGCCGAAACCGAGCGTTTCCATGGCGGCGGCGCGATCGGCGCTCGTGGTGGGATTGGCGTGTGGCTTGGTGGTGAAATCCAGCATGGCAGAAAAGGTCCGTTCCGAGACTGTCTGGCGGTCGTGATGGCATGTCCGGTATCAGGATCGTCCGGCCCTGTCATGTGGCAGCGCAATATGACGCAGGGGCGCCGCCATGCTGCCGACCCGGACAGGTCGCGGCGGGATCGGCACGAACCGATGATCGGCCGATGATCGCGCACGGGGCGGCGGGCCGGCTGCACTGCGGCACAGACCGAGCGCCGTCGTTGCGATTGCGGATGCGCCGACGCCGTTGCCGGCGGCCCGCCGGTCCGGCCTATTTCCTGTATCTGGCGGGCAGCGCGTCGGCGGCGCAGAGCTTCATGGGCGCATCATCCTGGATGGAGACCTGGATATGGCCCGGTGTCCTGGGCTGGACCATGATGGCGCCCATCTCATCATCGGCAGCCGCCTCGTCGAAGTTGAGCACATAATTGCCGTCCGGCTGCTTTTCCACCGAGGCCAGGCGGGTTTCCGAGGCGCCGTCCGCGTCGATGAACTTGAAGCTGTCCGGGCCGAACCAGATGACGGACAGCGGATCGGCACAGGATGAGTCCTCGTTCACATAATAGCCCAATGTGATCGGCACGCTCGCCATGACGCCGGCGCTGCTCGCGACGGGCGTGGCGGCGCCATTGCTCGCGGCCGGTGCGGCGGGATCGATCGGGTCGGCCGGCGCCCGGACGAGATTGCCGCCGCCATCGTTGGAGGCGTCGGATGCGGCTGGACTGCACGACCATGCGACCAGACAGAGCAGCGCGAATATGGCGAAGCGTGATCGCATGACCGATTATCCCCCCATCGGCAACGAAGCGCGAAGCTAGAACCGATCGCGCCATGGCGCGAGCGAAAAATGCAGCGCTGCCTCGCGCGGATGTTCAGAGCGTCAGCAGGCGCACCTGCGGGCCGGCCGTGGCGAGGAAAGCGACCGGGCCGGTCATCGCGATGCGCCGGTCCAGCAGGGCGGCGTCGATGCCGGCCATGGCGAGCCCGCTCTGGCACAGGCTGATCTCCACGCCATCGTCCAGCGCCTCGTCGAGCAGCCGGGCGAGGGTCGGTTCGCCCGCGGCCTGCCATGCGGCGTCCTGCGGCGCGGCGATCGGCGCGTGGAGCAAGGCGGCGGCCTCGCCCTGGATGAAGACCCGCGCACTGCTGCCCAGCGCCACCTCGGCCCGGGCGATGGCGAGCGCGGCGCGCAGCCGGGCGGGGTCGGCCGTGACCAGCATCAGCGCGAGCGGCGGCCGGGCGCTCATGCCGGGACGAGCGTGGCGGGGCAGGCGGGATCGCGCGCGACGGCCAGCTCGCGCAGGCGGCGGGAGAGCAGATCGAACACGATCAGCTTGCCCCAGGCCGGCTTGCCGAACGGCACCAGCGCGCGGATGACCTCCAGCGCGGCCATGGTGCCGATGATGCCGGCGACCGCGCCGACAATGCCCGTTTCCGCGCAGGTCTGCGCCGGATCGGTGGTCTGCTCGCCGACCAGGCAGCGATAGCAGGGCGCGCCTTCCTCCCAGCCGCGCCACACGCCGATCTGCCCTTCGAACGCGCCCAGCGCCGCGCTCACCAGCGGAATGCGCAGCCGTGTCGCGGCGTCCGAGACGGCCAGCCGGGTCTCGAAATTGTCGCAGCCGTCGAGGATGATGTCCGCCCCGCGCAGCAGGCTCGCGGCATTGTCCGGATCGAGCGCCCGGTTGATCGGGATCAGATGGCAGTCCGGGTTCAGGCGATGCGCCGCCGTGCGGGCGACCTCGGCCTTGGGCCGGCCGACATCCTCCGCGCCGAACAGGATCTGGCGCTGGAGATTGCTGAGCGAGACGGTGTCCGGATCGATCACCCGCAGCGTGCCGATGCCCGCCGCCGCCAGATAGGCGATGGCCGGGCAGCCGATGCCGCCCGCGCCGATGATGGCGACATGGGCGCCGCGCAATCGCGCCTGCCCCGCCCCGCCAATCTCGCGCAGCACGATCTGGCGGGCATAGCGCTCCAGCTGATCGTCGGTGAAGTCCATCAGGCCGTCCGCACGCCTGTCGACCCGAAGCCGCCGGCGCCGCGCGCCGTCTCGTCCAGATCGCTCACTTCGACCATGCGGCCGGGCTGGACGGGGGCGACGACGAGCTGGGCGATGCGATCGCCGCGCCGGATCTCGAAGGGGGCGTCGCCGAGGTTGACGAGGATGATCTTCAGCTCGCCGCGATAGTCGCTGTCGATCGTGCCGGGCGTGTTGGGCAGGGTGATGCCATGCTTGAGCGCGAGGCCCGAGCGCGGACGCACCTGCACCTCGAACCCGTCCGGAATGGCGATGGCGAAGCCGGTGGCGACGGCGTGGCGGCCCATGGGCGGGAGCGTCACATCCTCGGCCGAGACGACGTCCATGCCGGCCGCGCCGGCGCTCGCATAGGCGGGCAGGGGCAGGCCTTCGCCATGCGGCAGGCGCTTCAAACGGATATCAACGGTCGGCCAGCTCATCGGCGATCCTTTCAACGAGCCGCACGGCGACGGCGGCTTTGGGCATGTCGGGCCAATCCTCGACGCCGCCGGGGGTGACGAGGTGGATGGCATTGTGCGTGCCGCCCATCACGTCTCCCGAGACGTCATTGGCGACGATCCAGTCCGCACCCTTGCGGGCGCGCTTGGCGGTGGCGTTGTCGACGACCTGCTGCGTCTCGGCGGCGAAGCCGATGAGCAGGCCGGGGCGCCGGGCATGGCCGGCCAGCGTCGCGAGAATATCCGGATTCTCGGCGAGCGCCAGCGGGGCGGGACGGCCGGACCCGTCCTTCTTGATCTTCTGCGGGGCCTCGTCCGCCGCGCGCCAGTCCGCCACGGCGGCGACCATGATCGCGACGTCGGCGGGCAGCGCGGCCTCGACCGCCGCCAGCATCTCCCGCGCGGTCTCGACGTCCACGCGCGTCACGCCGCGCGGCGTGGGGAGCGCGACCGGCCCGGCGACCAGCGTCACGCGCGCCCCGGCCTGCGCGGCGGCGGCGGCGATGGCGAAGCCCTGCTGGCCCGAGGAGCGATTGGCGATGTAGCGCACCGGATCGATCGGCTCATGGGTGGGCCCGGCGGTGACGAGGATGTGCCGGCCATGGAGGGTCGGGCCGGAGAGGTCCGGCGCGATGATGGTGCGGCTGGTATCGGTGAGCAGCGCCGGCGCCTGCGCGCCCTCGGCCAGCAGCCGCTCGATCTCGGCGAGGATCTCGGCCGGTTCGGGCAGGCGGCCCGTGCCCCATTCGTTGCAGGCCATGGCGCCCACGCCCGGCTCCATCACATGGATGCCGTCCGCGCCCAGCTGCGCGATGTTCCGCTGCGTCGCGCGGTGATGCCACATGCGCACGTTCATCGCGGGCGCGACGAGCACCGGCTTGTCCGTGGCGAGCAGCACGGTGGTGGCGAGATCGTCGGCGATGCCGCCCGCCATCTTCGCGAGGATATTGGCGGTGGCCGGCGCGACGACGATCAGGTCCGCCTCGCGACTGAGCTGGATATGCCCGATCTCGCGCTCCTCCTTGAGGTCGAACATGTCGCCATAGACATGATCCTCGGTGAGCACGCCGAAGGAGAGCGGCGTCACGAACTGCGCCGCGCTCTGGGTGAGCACCGCGCGCACGGCGATGCCCTTGCCCTTGAGCAGGCGGACCAGCTCCAGGGCCTTGTAGGCGGCGATGCCGCCGGCGACGATGAGGAGGATGCGGGGTTGGGTCATGGGCGCTACATAATGGCTCGGGCGGGGCTGGGCCAGTGCGCTCAGCTCGGCATGACATGGCGCGCCAGATTGGCGCAGAGGCCGCCCGTCGCTGCCGCGGCCGCGACGATCCGGAGGGCTTGCCCGGCAAGCAGGTCCATTTCGCCGACCATCACGACGCCGACGATCGTGCCCGCCACCGACCCCGTGCCGCTCCAGAACCACCAGTGTCGCGCCATCTGTGTGCGGCGGCCGAGCAGGAAGAGCCCGGCAATGACGGCCAGCTGGAACGCAATCGAAATGGCGAGGCTGATCGGCGCCATGAACGGGCCCAGGACCAGGCCGAAAACGGGAGCGAGGAACAGACCCGTCACCGTGAGGCCCATGCCCTGCGTCGCGACGGCGGGCAGGACGATTGCAAGCGAGACCAGAATTGGCGAGACGGCAGAACAAAGAAGCCATGCCACGACCAGTTTCCGCACCGGGAAACCCGTCCCGTTCACCCCAGCGCCCACATCGCCGCCGCGCCGGCCGCCGCCGCCAGGATCGCCACGCCCGCATAGCGCCAAAACCAGCCGACGCGCACGTCCACCAGCTTCACTTCGGGCAGCGGCGGCGGGGGCGGGGCGCCGCCGGGTTCGGGGAAGGCGTCCTCCAGGCGGCGGACGAGGCTGGGCAGGCGCCTGAGCGTATCGCCGGCCGTGAAGATCGAATCGGCGAGCTTCGCCTCGGGCCCCAGCTCGTCGCGCAGCCAGCCCTTCACATAGGGGCCGGAGACGTCCCACATGTTGATCTGCGGATCGAGCATCGTTGCCACGCCCTCGACCATCACCATGGTCTTCTGCAGCAGCAGCAGGTGCGGCTGGGTCTGCATGTCGAAATCGCGGGTGATGGCGAACAGGCCGTCCAGCATCTGGCCGACCGAAAGCTCGCTGACCGGCTTGCCCCGCATCGGCTCGCCGACCGCGCGCAGGGCTGTGGCGAATTCGCCGATGTCGTGATGCGCCGGCACATATTGCGCCTCGAAATGGATCTCGGCCACGCGGCGGTAATTGCCGGTGATGAGGCCGTAGAGGATCTCCGCCAGCCACAGGCGCGCGCGCCGGTCGATGCGGCCCATGATGCCGAAGTCGATGGCGGCGATGTCCCCGTTCGCCGTCACGAACAGATTGCCCTGGTGCATGTCGGCATGGAAGAAGCCGTCCGCGATCGCCTGGCGCAGGAAGGTGTTGACGAGGCGCGCGGCGATGGCCGGCAGATCGTGACCGGCGGCGAGCAGCGCGGCGCGATCGCTGATCTTGACGCCGTCGATCCACTCCAGCGTCATCACCTGGCCATTGGTGCGGTCCCAGTCGATGGAGGGGATCATATAGCCGGGCACGGCGGCCATATGCTCGGCCAGTTCGGAGGCGGAGGCGGCCTCGCGGCGCAGGTCCAGCTCGCGCGCGGTCCAGCGCTTGAGGTTGGCGATGACGAGGCGCGGGCGCAGGCGCGCAACCTCGCCGCCGACCTGCTCGAGATGCGCGGCCGCCCATTCATAGGTGTCGATGTCGCGGCCGAACCGCTCGCGGATGCCGGGCCGCAGCACCTTGACCGCGACGGTGCGGCCATCGGTGGTGACGGCCTTGTGGACCTGCGCGATCGACGCGGCGCCGACGGCCTGCTCGTCCATGCTGGCATAGATGGCCTCGAGCGGCACGCCGAAGCTCGCCTCGATCTCGGCGCGGATGGCGGCGAAGGGGACGGGCGGCAGCGCATCCTGCAGGCTCAGCAGATCATTCGCCGCCTGCTCGCCGACGAGATCGGGCCGGGTGGCGAGCGTCTGGCCGAGCTTGATCGCGGCCGGGCCGATGGCTTGGAACGCGGCGCCATAGCGCGGCTGCTTCGGCACGCGCGAGCCGATGCGCGCGAGGCGGGCGAGCCGGCGCACCGCCGGCGGCGTGTTGCGATCCTTCTCGATGCCGGTCAGCGCGCCATGGCGGGCGAGGGTGCGGCCCCATTTGAGCAGGCGCCAGAGATGGGTGGCGTGGGTGGTCATGGCCTGAAACCCCTCCTCTGCCGAGGAGGGGGCATGACGGCCCGCATCGTCACGCCTTCCAGCCCGAATGGATCGCGACCAGCCCGCCCAGGATCGGCTCGGCCTTCACCTGCGCGAAACCGGCCTCCTCGATCATGCGCGCGAAGCGCGGCATGTCCGGAAAGCGGCGGATCGATTCGATGAGATAGCGATAGCTCTCCTCGTCATGCGCGATCATCTTGCCGAGCTTGGGCACGAGCTTGTGCGAATAGCTGTCATAGACCTCGGCGAAACCCGGCCATGTCGTGGTCGAGAATTCGAGGCAGAAGAAGCGGCCGCCATATTTGAGCACGCGATGCGCCTCGCGCAGGGCGGCGGGGATATCGGTCACGTTGCGGATGCCGAAGGCGATCGTATAGCCGTCGAAGGCGCGGTCCGCGAAGCTCAGCGTCTCGGCATTCTCGACCTGCCAGCGCAGGTCGGCGATGCCGCGCTTGCGCGCCCGGGCCTCGCCCACGCCCAGCATGTCCGCATTGATGTCGCTCACCGTCACATGCGCGCCCCTGGCCGCCATGCGGAAGGCGATGTCGCCGGTGCCGCCGGCCATGTCGAGAATCGCCTCGCCCGCGCGCGGCTTGACCCGGCGCACGAACTGGTCCTTCCACAACCGGTGCATGCCGCCCGACATGGCGTCGTTCATGATGTCGTAATTCTTGGCCACATTGGAGAAGACGCCGCCGACCAGCTTCGTCTTTTCCTCGGGGGCCACCTCGCGATAGCCGAAGGATACGGTGTCGGGGGATGTGGGCTCGGTCATGGCGCCGGGCTCTAGCCGTTTCCGCACGGCGCTGCAAAGGGCTGATCGCCGGCCGGGACGCGGCATGTGGCGCCGTCCGCGCCGCGCACGGCTTGACCGCGCAACGCCCCATCGCTATAGGCGCGCCTGCCTTGCGGCCCGAAACCAGAGCTTTTCCAAGGATTCGGTAACGCGTCGTGCGAGGCAAGCAGAGCTGAACATTGCCTATGCTCTTGCGGGGCCAGGGGAATCGTCGATTCGCCGGGTCCCTTGTTGTTTGAGGGTCGCTCCACGGGCGGCCGGCATCCGGCGCAAGGCAGACGGTAAAGTAACTGAGAAGGTGAAGGGCTTCATGCCAACAATCAACCAGCTGGTCCGCAAGGGCCGCGAACCGCAGAAGGCCAAGAGCAAGGTCCCTGCGATGGAGCAGAATCCGCAGAAGCGCGGCGTCTGCACCCGTGTCTACACCGTGACCCCGAAGAAGCCGAACTCGGCTCTCCGCAAGGTGTGCAAGGTGCGCCTCACCAACCAGCGTGAGGTCATCAGCTACATCCCCGGCGAGCGCCACAACCTCCAGGAGCACAGCGTCGTGCTGATCCGCGGCGGCCGTGTGCGCGACCTTCCGGGCGTGCGCTACCATGTGCTGCGCGGCGTGCTCGACACGCAGGGTGTCAAGGATCGCAAGCAGAGCCGTTCCAAGTACGGCGCGAAGCGTCCTAAGTAAGACAGGGGAGATCAAGATATGTCACGTCGTCGTCGCCCCGAGAAGCGCGTCATCCTGCCCGATCCCAAATATGGCGATCAGGTGCTGTCCAAGTTCATGAACAACATCATGCTGGACGGGAAGAAGGCCGTCGCCGAATCGATCGTCTATGGTGCGCTCGAAACCGTCGAGACCCGCGCCAAGAAGGATCCGATCGGGCTCTTCCATGATGCGCTCAACAATGTGAAGCCGGGCATCGAGGTCCGCAGCCGCCGCGTCGGCGGTGCGACCTACCAGGTGCCGGTCGAAGTGCGCCCCGAGCGCGCCCAGGCCCTCGCCATCCGCTGGCTCATCAACGCGGCCCGCAGCCGCAGCGAGACCACCATGGCCGCGCGCCTTTCCGGCGAGCTGCTGGATGCCGCGAACAACCGCGGCAATGCCGTCAAGAAGCGCGAAGACACGCACCGCATGGCGGAAGCCAACCGCGCCTTCTCGCATTATCGCTGGTAAGCATTATATTGCGGGGTGAGGGCTCTCCGGTCCTCACCCCCATTGACCGTCCGCCCCGAGCTTGTCGAAGGGCTGCACTTCTCTCGAGGGGCAGGACGGCGTTTCGGCAGTCCTGACGAGTGCCGGGGCCGATCGGATCAGGAATTTCAGTCCTTCAAGCTTGACCGCCGCACGATGCGGCAACGGAGTAAAGACCATGGCCCGCAGCCAACCGCTCGAGCGTTATCGCAATTTTGGCATCATGGCGCATATCGACGCCGGCAAGACCACGACAACCGAGCGCATCCTTTATTACACCGGCAAGTCCTACAAGATCGGTGAAGTCCATGAAGGCGCGGCCACCATGGACTGGATGGAGCAGGAGCAGGAGCGTGGCATCACCATCACCTCCGCCGCGACGACCTGCTTCTGGCGCGATCACCGCCTGAACATCATCGACACCCCCGGCCACGTCGACTTCACCATCGAGGTGGAGCGCTCGCTGCGCGTGCTCGACGGCGCGGTCGCCGCGTTCGACGGCGTTGCCGGCGTGGAGCCGCAGTCGGAGACGGTGTGGCGCCAGGCGGACAAGTATAAAGTGCCGCGGATGTGCTACATCAACAAGCTCGACCGCACCGGTTCCGATTTCTATTATTGCGTGCAGACGATCATCGACCGTCTCGGCGCGACCCCGGCGGTGCTCTATCTGCCCATCGGCGCGGAAAGCAATTTCAAGGGCCTGGTCGACCTCGTCGAGAATCGCGCGATCATCTGGAAGGATGAGAGCCTGGGCGCCGAGTTCTTCTACGAGGAGATCCCCGCCGATCTCGCCGACAAGGCCGCCGAATATCGCGAGAAGCTGATCGAGCTGGCCGTCGAGCAGGACGATGCGGCGATGGAGGCCTATCTCGAAGGCAATGAGCCGGACGTCGCGACGCTCAAGGCGCTGATCCGCAAGGGCACGCTCAACCAGAGCTTCGTGCCGGTGCTGTGCGGCTCGTCCTTCAAGAACAAGGGCGTGCAGGCGCTGCTCGACGCGGTCGTCGACTATCTGCCGAGCCCGCTCGACATCGAGGACGTGCAGGGCATCAACCCCGACACCGAGGAACCCGACACGCGCGCGACCAGCGACGATGCGCCCTTCTCGGGCCTCGCGTTCAAGATCATGAACGATCCGTTCGTGGGCTCGCTCACCTTCCTGCGCGTCTATTCGGGCACGCTCACCAAGGGCACCTATCTGAACTCGGTGAAGGACAAGAAGGAAAAGATCGGCCGCATGCTGCTGATGCATGCGAACAGCCGCGAGGATATCGATGTGGCCTATGCCGGCGATATCGTCGCGCTGGCCGGCATGAAGGAAACGACCACGGGCGATACGCTGTGCTCCGAGCGCCAGCCGATCATCCTGGAGCGGATGGAATTCCCCGAGCCGGTCATCGAGCTGTCGGTCGAGCCCAAGACCAAGGCCGACCAGGAGAAGATGGGCATCGCCCTCAATCGCCTGGCCGCCGAGGACCCGTCCTTCCGCGTCTCGACCGACCATGAGTCGGGCCAGAC